>Ga0213868_10000062_pt1 | contig 86508 bp, 58 predicted proteins | sample PICome_9_FD_160087 | JGI IMG/M metagenome (GOLD analysis project Ga0213868, IMG submission 160087) | Coastal seawater microbial communities near Pivers Island, North Carolina, United States - PICO127 | ecosystem: Environmental > Aquatic > Marine > Coastal | place: USA: North Carolina... | reverse complement strand
ACATTCCCTTGTTCGTCTATTTTTGCATATATCATAGATTTATTCTCCTTAATACTTATAAGTATCTAAAATTCTTTCCCAGTACGTGTTGTGATCTTCTGATAGCGAATATATATAAGCTGAACCAGACCTAGATCCGTTGTCGTCGTCAAAATAAGCACCAACCACTATCCTGCCAGATCCTACTGCAACGGCAAAACCAAACTGATCATCCGTAGCACCATCACTTGCAGTTATTTTAGCTATTTGATTTCCATCTAGATCAAAAATATAAGCTGATCCTGACGTAGGCCCATTGTCATCATCAAAACGTGCACCGACCACTATCCTGCCCGACCCTACTGCAACGGCAAAACCAAACAGATCATCCGTAGCAGCATCACTGGCAGTTATTTTAGCAAGTTCATTGCCATCTAGATCAAATATATAAGCAGAGCCAGAAAGCGATCCGTTATCAGCATCTCCATAAGCACCAACTACTATTCTGCCAGATCCTACTGCTACTGAGTAACCAAAAACGTCACCAGCAGCGCCGTCACTAGCAGTAATCTTACCTATTTCATTTCCGTTTAGATCAAATATATAAGCTGAACCGCTCGTAGCACCGTTGTCATCGTCGCCATATGCGCCGACTACTATCCTGCCCGATCCTACTGCTACTGATATTCCAAAATTATCACCAGCAGCACCGTCACTAGCAGTAATCTTTGTCAGTTGATTACCATCTAGATCAAATATATAAGCACTGCCAGAATTTGATCCATTATCATCATCATAACGAGCACCGATTACTATTCTGCCAGATCCTACTGCAACTGATATTCCAAACCGATCATCCGCATCAGCATCACTAGCAGTTATTTTAGCAAGTTCATTTCCGTCTAGATCAAAGATATAAGCCGAACCAGAATTTGCTCCGTTATCATCATCATAACGAGCACCGACTACTATCCTGCCCGATCCTACTGCTACTGATATTCCAAAAAGATCACCAGCAGCACCGTCACTAGCAGTAATCTTTGTCAGTTGATTACCATCTAGATCAAATATATAAGCACTGCCAGAATTTGATCCATTATCATCATCTTGCAATGCGCCAACTACTATCCTGCCTGAGCCTACAGCAACTGAGTAACCAAATCTATCATCAGCAGCGGCATCACTGGCAGTTATCTTGTTTTCAGTGCTTTGTGTTGTTCCTACTATTTGCGGAAAACTTTCGTGAACAAAAGCAGCCTCATCATTAATAACTTCTACGCCATTTACAGTGTAAGCCATTATGTTTTACCTCTTAATTCGATAGCGTCATAAAGATTGTATACTTGCGGAGTCTCATATATGTAAGCAGAACCAGCGTTGGTTCCGTTATCATCATTTTGATTAGAAGCAACTACTATCCTACCTGAACCTATAGCAACTGAGGAACCAAAGCGATCACCGCCAGCTTGATCACTGGCAGTTATCTTAGTTAGTTCGTTTCCATCTAGATCAAAGATATAAGCTGAACCAGAACTACTACCGGCATCATCATCCGCATAAGCACCGACTACTATTCTACCCAAACCTATTGCGACTGATGTACCAAAACGATCCCCATTTGCGCCATCACTTGAAGATATCTTATTTAACTGGTTTCCATCTAAGTCAAAAATATAAGCTGATCCTGGAGTTGCACCATCTTCATCCTGTGCGCCAACTACTATTCTACCTGATCCAGCTGCTACTGATACACCAAATACTCCTTTATTAATAGGATCGCTAGCAGTTATCTTGGCTATTTCATTACCGTTTAAATCAAAAATATAAGCTGAACCTGAAGAAGATTGAATATCATCATTGGCATCTGCACCAACGACTATTCTGCCCGAACCTATTGCCACCGAAATTCCAAAATTATCACCATCAGCGCCATCACTTGCAGTTATCTTGGCTATTTCATTGCCGTTTAAATCAAAAATATAAGCTGAACCTGAACTAGGCCCTTTGTCATCATCTAGATGGGCACCAACGACTATTCTACCCGAACCTATTGCCACTGAGTAACCAAAACGATCGCCAGCAGCAGCATCACTAGCAGTAATCTTGGTTAACTGATTTCCATCTAGATCGAAGATATAAGCGGAACCTGAAGAAGTTCCAGCGTCGTCATCTAGATGGGCACCAACGACTATTCTACCCGAACCTATTGCCACCGAAATTCCAAAAAAATCACCAGAAGCACCATCACTCGCTAAAATTTTTGTTTCATTACTTGGAATTGTCGTAACATCACCAGAATTCCAAAGATACGGAATGCCATCTGCAGTATATGCTGCTTTATTATTGGATTTAAAGGTCATTTATTCTCTAATTTGTCGTACAAAATTTTATATCCTGCCAGAAGTATAGTTATAAGCGGCATGTAATTGACATATTTTTTGCCATCTGCATTATTAATTAGTTCTGGCAAAATTTCTTCTAATTCTTGCGCAATTACCCCATAACTCTTTTCACCAGTTTCTTTCCAATTAAAAGAATATGTCTTTATAGATTTTATTATTTCATCTGCATTATCAATATCATTGAAATTTTCTTTAAAGTTTACATCAGAAAGTGAATTAAATTCCGTTGCATTTAGTGTACCAGTAGATGGATTAAAAAAAAGCTTGGTTGAAGATACCGAAATATCTGAAACAGATCCTGATGTTTGATCAGTAAATAATAAATATCTTGATGAATCTGTAGTATTATCATCTAAAATAAGTGTATTTCCACCTTCAGGTAATGTATAAGTATGAGTTGTATATCCAATTAAATGTCCTGTTGAACTAATTATAGGATTGGTTGTAGCAGTAAATTCTCCTCCACTTATAAGAATTGAAGAGTCTGTAGTAGCAGCATGATCAATTGATGCATGAGATAAAGTAATTTGAGTAGGTGTACTTTGGTTATTAGTAAAACTATCAGTATTTTCCAAATTAAAAATATATGCTTTGCCTACATATTTGTTTCCTTCAGCATCACTTTCCCCTGGAGCACCTACAACAAGATAAGAATCCAAAAGTCCAAAACGATACCAACCAGAAAAGTAATCTTCATCACTAGTTCCATAAGCGTTAGGGTTGTTTATTGTATAGAGTAAATTTCCTGTTACAGGATCAAATACATAAACCTTACCTGAAAATAATCCTTCAGCGTCACTCTCACCGTAAGCACCGCAAATTGCATAGGAATCAGAGATAGCAACGTTAGAAGCAAACCAGTCGTTAGGGCTTGTTCCATCAGCATTGGGATTATCCAGTGTATGTAGTAAGTTTCCAGTTACAGTGTCAAATATATATGCTTTACCAGAATTTTCTCCACCAGCATCGTCTTCATTTAAGCTGCCTACAATTGCATAAGAATCAGAGATAGAAACAACACTGCCAAACTTATCATACTCACTTGTTCCATATGCGTTAGGATTATCCAGTGTATGTAGTAAGTTTCCAGTTACAGTGTCAAATATATATGCTTTACCAGAATTTTCTCCACCAGCATCGTCTTCACTTGGTGCTCCCGCGATAAGGAAAGACCCAGATGTAGATATTTCAAGAGCTATTCCAAAAGTATCAAGCCTGCTTGTTCCATATGCATTGGGATTATCCAGTGTACGTAATAGAGTCCAAGTTACAGTGTCAAATATATAAACCTTACCAGACGATGAACCACCAGCATCAGTTTCATATGGAGCGGCTACAATTAAATAGGAATCAGAAATGGCAATAGTATAGCCAAAATGATCAAACACACTTGTTCCATCAGCATTGGGATTATCCAGCGTATGTAGTAAGTTTCCAGTTACAGTGTCAAATATATATACTTTACCAGAATTTCCTCCACCAGCATCACTTTCCATCGCTCCCACAATTGCATAAGAATCAGAGATGGCAACTGAAAATCCAAAATTATCTGACTCGCTAGTTCCATATGCGTTAGGATTATCCAGTGTATGTAGTAAGTTTCCAGTCAATTTATTAAATATATATGCTTTACCAGAATTTACTCCATATCGACTTGCAGCAATTACATAGGAATTAGAAATTGCCACAACTTCTGCAAAATAATTACTAACAACAGGATCTGGTGCTGGATTATTTAAAATTCTAAAAGGGTCAGTAGGCGTGTTAATTAAAATTCCATCCCCTGCTAGTAATGAAACCTCTCCATCTCCACTAGCTTGTTCAGGAATAAAATATTTCCACTCTGTACCACTCCATATAGCAGCATTACTTGTGCTTGGATTGAACCAAATTGTACCCACTGATTTTACTGCTGGTTCTAAGTCACCTACATATGCATTTGTTGGAACAATAGACCAAGAATCAGTGGATTCGTTGTATACATATGATTTATTACCATACGTATACACTGTACCATTGGATGGGCTAGAAGGAAACGATAATGGCATATGTTATACTCCTGATGGGATTGTTGGCCAATTTATATTCCACGGAAATCCTGATTGTGATGTGATATCCCTAAGTCCCATACGATATGCAATCCATTCTTCTGAAACAGATGTACCAGTATCAATAGCTCTTATACTCACCCAATCAGTAGTAGATAATAGTTCATCCCTGATTTTACGAATTTCAGAACCTTTTATCATATTATCATATTCAATTTGCCCTGCTGGTTTCTCTGCAATAGCCCATGAAATAATCCATTGACCATCTACAAATAATGGTGTGGAATCATGAGCTACAGTTTGAGTTTCTTGATTATAATCTGGCATCTCGGTAACAGTAACTGGAAAAATGAAATATTTTTCCAATAGTCTATTACTTATATTTTCAGGCAGTGAAACATTTCTGTTTTCTGATCTGAACATATCCATTGTATATGGATATTGAACAACCTGATTTGCTTTATTTACTTTAACGAACATTATGCTGTTCTCCTTATTCTAGTGTTAATGAATTGTAGGCGGCGCTATTTTTTTCGATTCCAGTATATGTAGTTCCACCGTCAGAGGTGTATATGTCAAATACCTTTGCATTATCTAACTTTGGAAAACTTGGCGCGGGTGAATCACCCCATGAAAGGTTCTCAGGCCATGTTATAATATATGGTTCTGCTATAATATATGTTTTTATTGGTGAACTAATACTAGTAGTATAAGATATATACATGGTGGTGTAGTCGTCTTTTATGTAAAAATTTTCCATATATACATCAGGTGTATCAGTATAAAATATATTTGAAACTGTGCTGTTAATATCCCACGGTGTAGTAAAAATATATTTTCTAATTCTACCATAGGTATTACTATAAATATTTGTGTACAATGTTGTACCATCTGGACTCCATTGTATGGCGCGAGTTGCACCTTCAGATAAATATAATGAGGCAGTAGGAGTGGCGGGAGTTGTAGTAATATCCCATCCAGTGGTTAGATCATATCTGTATAAAACGCCGGCAGTAGAACTAGGGCCGGCAACAAAATACAATTTTGTACCATCAATTGGATCTAAATACATGCTATATGTATATACATGCCCTGTTAATACAGGAGACGCCAAAGCTGGTGACACAAAAGACGTCAGATCCCATCCAGTAGCTAGATTTATTTGATATACTACCGGGTTACCGACGGTGTGAGGTGTAATAAACAACTTTTTTCCATCTGGACTAAACTGCATTGCTTTATAAGTACTATTTTGAATTCCAAATCCGCTCCATATAGTAGTGGAATAACTGAATACCGCAGTGCCAACATCCCAAGGTGTTGATAGTGTGTATCCATAAAGGGAGGCCCCGCCGTAGATAAAAAACAGTTTTGTGCCATCTGATGAGAACTGCAATCCTTCTTTTGAACCATTGGCTAAATAAGTTAACTTAGATTGAGTAGGGTACGAATTTAATTCATTTAGTACTGGCGCCTGATATTCATATATATTATCAAGACTTGCCATAATATAAATTTTATCGGAACTTCTAGATATCGCAAATCCTAACTCAGTAGTGGTTTGTGAATTAAAGTTCAACGCAACTCCAGTGGATACTTTTGATCCTGGATCCCAAGGAATAGAAAGAGTGGTAAAATATATACAATTATCAGTAGTGTCTAAGAAATACATAATATCACCCCTGGCAGAAAATCGCATACATGCCGCATTCGCATATCTACTGTCCACCAAGGTAGACGCGGAGTATGATGCGTTATAGCTTATGGTGGTAATATCCCAGGGAGTTGATAATGTGTAGTAGTACATTGATCCGGATGCCATGGTACCATATAATTTTGTTCCATCATTGCTAAAGTATATCGAAATAAGATCAAGAGTGCCGAATGTCACCGACATAGGGAAAGATCTCAGAAATGCCATTGTAGTAACATCACCTGGAGTATTCATAATATATTCTACAACCGTATCAATTGATGATGATGTTATGAATATTCTCGAAGCATCGGGAGTCATATACATGCTGTCTGTACCGCTTTGATCAACACTGGTATTAAATCGTTTGTTATCATATTGCAGTGTTCTAATATCATATGGTATTAATAATTTATATTGCATTACAAAAGTATTATTACTATTGGGTGCGAAATATAATTTTGTACCATCATTATTGAAAAATCCATCTCTCATATATCGAAATATACCATAATATTGTAAGCTAATATTAGAATATTTCGGTATTGTAGAAATCATATCATCAGTAGTTGTAAATTCGAGTTCGAATAGTTTGGATCCTGATCCGAGTATCCAAAATTTAGAACCATCTGCTTTTACATATATTCCCAGGGGATTGCCAACAGAAACTAACGTATCGAATTCAAAAGCACCGTCATAAACAAAATTTCCACTTGCCAATGAATACGGTGCATTAAGAGTAACTTGGTGGATGTGATCATAAGCACCATATATATCTGAAATATAGATCTTTGTGCCGTCATTATTAAAAGACAACCCTCTAAAATCTGTTTGGTTGACTGGTCTTGATGGTGTTATCAACGTTCTCATTTGTATCTTGTTGTCAGCATATACTGCATTAGCAATATCATATGGAGTAATCATTTCTACTTCATACATGGTTTCATATGAAACAAAAAACATTTTAGTCCCAGGGGCTTCATCATTAATATTAAAAGTAACACCAGTATAAAGATTACCACTTTGATTTATTCCCAATACTGTATCTAAATCAACACTAATACCACTATAAGACATTGTGGCAACATCCCATGCTGTGGTCATATCAAATTGGTATAAAATATGGGTATTGTAACTAGCAGCAAACATCTTAGTGCCATCATGACTAAACCCAAATCCATACGTACCTGAGTTAGCAGTAGCACCAACACTGAAGCTTACATCATTATAAACTCTAGATTGGATATCCCACGAAATAGTAAGATCATATTCATATAGGCGATTAGTACCATCATCAAACATATACATCTTAGTGCCATCTGGTTTAAAGCCAACATCCAGCATAGAACTAGCAGAATCTTGTGTATCCCCGTACAACACATTGTGAGAATTTCCAGTATATTCAAATCTTCGTTTGACAAGATCTTGATCATTTTTTAGTTTTATAGTAAACTTTCCTGATGTATCTGGTGGGTTTGAAAATGATATATCAATACCATCAGTTTTTTGTTCTGTGGAGTTTATTTCGAATGAGCTTGCCTGTGAAAAATCAAGATCAACCTCAGCAGAGTCTGGTATTAATTTATGATTAAATGCTGGAGTATCTTGCTTGATATTCCATTTTTCAGTAAGAGCATTCCAAATAAATGTTGAGGTATCAGTACGAAAAATTTGATTGTCTACTGGTGTGGCTGGAAATGAAATCATATTGTTATCCCTTTAAAAGTTTCTTCCGACAAGTCTGCCGGTATAATTTGTTCCACGATAATCTGTTCTCGCTTCTATTTCTATAAGTGCAGTTTCTGATAATTTTGGAAGATTGGGCGCAACGCCATCTTCCCATTCTATTGTTTCTGGCCAAATAACATTTGCTATAGTATCTTGAGTTGTTATTAAAGTGTTATATTGATAAACCGTATCAGTATTAGTTCCCATCATGTACATCTTGGTTCCGTCTGGTTTGAAAAATATAGCCGTAGGGGAACCTTCTTCTGAAGCCACACTTTTGAATTTACCAGCCACATATATTGCACTGCTGACATCCCAAGGCGTTAATAAAATGTATTCAAAAATTGAATCATTAGTAACTCCCATGATGTACATCTTGGTTCCGTCTGGTTTGAAGGAGATATCGAGTGGATTTGTATCTTGCGCAGCCACACTTTTGAGTTTGCCAGGCTCATACACTGCTGTTTGAACCTCCCAAGGTGTTGATAATGCATACTGATAAACCGTATCAGTAGCATTTCCCACTATATACATCTTGGTACCATCGGACTTGAAGGAAAGACTGTGTGGATTTGCCTCTTGTGCAGCCACATTTTTGATTTTGCCAGTCTCATACACTGCTGTTTGAACCTCCCAAGGTGTTGATAGTGCATACTGATAAACATTATCATTAGTATATCCTATCATATACATCTTGGTGCCATCTGGTTTGAAAAATAACCCAACCGGTCCTGTATCTTGCGAATTAACAAGGATAAGCTTGCCAGTCTCATAATCTGCACTGCTAACATCCCAAGGCGTTGATAGATCGTATTGATAAACTGTTTTATTTGTATTTCCCATAATGTACATTTTAGTACCATCAGGTTTGAAGGAAATACCATAAGGTGCAGAAACTTGCGCATTAACAGATTTAAGCTTGCCATCCTCATAAACGGAATTAACAATATCATACGATGTTTCTATAACGTCAATGTAATCTGGATTAATACTAAAATCCAATAAAACTCTTTTATATTCGTTAATATTACCCACACCGGTAAAAGAAACTACTGCTTCTTCTGAAAGTGTCAACAATTGAACTCCATCTACACTCATATCAATAACTAAAGAATTACCAACAGCCGTGACATCTGACGCTTGAACAGTATAGTCAGTCCTATTTACAGGTACCCATTTTACACCACTAAATTCATATGATATATTATCAGATGTGTATATATCACCTATATTAGCTGATGTTGGAAAATTTAAACTCATTTATTCCTCACAAATTATTAGTTACGACAGTTGCGTGCCATATGCCATTGTATTTATACATCTCAATTAAAGTGTCACCAGTAGTAATAGGTGCAATTCCAGTAGACCAAGTGACGGTTGAAGGCCATGTTATAGTCGCGGTAGAATCGGGAATTATTACTGGTAGAGCGTATTGATAAACTGTATTATTTGCGGCGCCCATAATGTACATCTTGGTGCCATCTGGCTTGAAAAACAGCGCAATCGGTGATGTATCTTCTGTAGTTACACTTTTAAGTTTTCCAGCTTCGTAAGAAGCACTGCTAACATCCCAAGGCGTTGATAGACTGTACTGATAAACCGAATCGCTGTTTCCGCCGACAATGTACATATTGGTGCCATCGGGTTTGAAAAATAAACAATGTGGTAGTGTTTCTTCTGTAGTTACACTTTTAAGTTTTCCAGCTTCATAAGAAGCACTGCTAACATCCCAAGGCGTTGATAGAGCGTATTGATAAACTGTTTTATTTGTATATCCCATAATGTACATCTTGGTACCATCTGGCTTAAAAAATAACCCTGGCGCAACTGGATCTTCTGTAGCTATACTTTTAAACTTGCCAGCTTCGTAGGAAGCACTACTTACGTCCCATGGTATTGATAGACTGTACTGGTAAACTGTGCCGCTGTTTTCGCCGACAATGTACATCTTGGTGCCATCGGGTTTGAAAAATAAACCATATGGAGTTGCCTCTTCTGTAGCTATACTTTTAAACTTGCCAGCTTCGTAAGAAGCACTACTTACGTCCCATGGTATTGATAGTGCATACTGATAAACTGTTTTATTTGTATTTCCCATAATGTACATTTTAGTACCATCGGGTTTGAAAAACAGCCCAATCGGTGATGTATCTTGCGCAGTCATACTTTTAAGTTTTCCAGCTTCGTAAGAAGCATTGCTAACATCCCACCCACTTGGAACTAAGTCTAGCACCACCTTCAATAAGCTCGTCTGTGACAATGCTTCATTTTCAAAAATAACTTCAGTATCTACACCAGTAACCAAATTAACTTCAATAAAATTAGCAACCGAAGTGTCAATAGTAGTAGTATTTGAATTTGCTGTATAAGATTGATAATTACGATATTCGCCGACAACTGTAGGAACAAACCTATCTCTATTGCGCCATTTTAATCCATCCCATCCATAAATCCTATTTTGATATTGAAATAAATCACCCATCGCAACATATTGCAATTTGGTTGGTGGTGTAAATCCAGCAGTATATCTTGCTTCAGATGATAAACGTATATCGTTTATATATCCTTGAATTAAAGGATTAGCATTATCCCGAGCTGCACCAATATTCAAGCCAGCAGTGTAGGTGTAATCAACATCATCAGTGAATGTTTTGACTGCAACACCATCTAGATACATCACAGTATCATTTGTTGCTGTACTTGAACGCACTATTGCAATATGCACAACCGCATCAATTGCCATAGCAGCTGATGCTACTTCAGAGGTTGTTCCATGAGTAAAAACTGGTCTATTTAACGAATCTACAATAAGTTGCCAATTATTTCCCGAAGCAGCTTCTGCAACAGCTATTAATCCTGCAACAGCATCAGTTCTAAATGTGGGCAATGAGAGCAATAGTTCTATCGTATATGGATTAGTTCCAAAACTAAGTCCAGAATGATATGTAGTAGTAAGATACCCACCGTTTCCTGAATATAATGTTTCACCTGGAGTTGCTTGTAAAAACCCCTCACCAGTATTTGCAATTGATATTGTTGTATTATCTGTTCTATCTCTAAATACTAATAATTCAGGTTTGTATACCAGATCTCGATCTCTAGGTAACATACCTTTAAAGTTTAAATTAAAAACCGTATTTTGGTTTTGCGAGATATCTGGGAATAATATTGTCATTTAGTCACCTTGATTTTTTGTTTATTATTTATATTTATACCTTTTTATAGGTCATAATCCATGATATAGAACCCTCGTCCCATTCATATATGTTTTCTTCGTCTGGTAATACAACTGGTGCATCCCAATATTTTTGGGTTTTATTCCAAATCCAACTGCTGAATGGCTTGGGAGACCTAAACCCTTCGTCAATGTTGTATGTATCACCGACACTAACAACATCATTTATTGTATAGTCAATCCAGATACCTTCTATAGAATTAATAAAATTATCATCCATAACTATAACATCAGTTACAACACCGTTTTCTATTTTTGCTTGATATTTCATCTTATGTACCTCACATATACACCACCTTGACCACCTTGACCAGCTGATCCCGCTCTTGCTCCGCCAGATCCTCCACCTAAACCAAATCCACCAGTTGAAGATGTTGATAAAAAAACACCAGATGTTCCGCCACCGGCACCGCCCGCACCATTTCCAACATTAGAACTTCCAGTGCCGCCGCCGCCGCCGCCATACCTATCATTTATTCCTCTAAAATTAACCAATTTTCCAGCGCCACCACCACCAGGGCTTGCAAACCCACCACTTCGACCAGATGCTCCGCTTCCTCCGCCGCCGCCGCCTGTTCTAGCGTTACCATTACCATTTCCATACCCAGAACCTCCAGAAAATCCTTGCCCTGATATTCCAGATCCGCCGCTGCCTTGTACACCTGAAGTATATCCAGCACCGCCGCCGCCAGAACCTCCAGAACCTCCAGACCCTGTTGAACCACCCGCGCCACCGCCATTGGCAGTTAATCCATTAAACGATGAACTGCCGCCTCCACCAGAACCTACAACTACACTATATGCTCCTGTATTTAACGTTAGTGGACTTCCTACATTGTCCCTAACACCGCCACCGCCACCGCCACCTGGAGTATAAGTGTTGGTTTGTCCGATACTACCACCACGGCCGCCGCCTCCAACTACCAAATATTCTAAATCTGGATTTGATACATCACCTTTTCTTAAAACAGATATGTCAGTAGAAGAAGTTATAATGTGTACATTATAAATTACACCATTTATGACGGAAGTCGAAATACCGCCTCCGCTAATTATATGTTTTGGTTTTGAAATTGTTGTAATAGCGTTAAGCATTATGCCAAGTCTCCGAATAGATACCAATAATTTGCTGATATTTTTGCTGCCGTTGCAGTTGAATATTGAACTGCTAATTGATTAGATAGTCCATTTCTAATACGAGTAGTCACACCAATCTCGTTTGCAATAGTAACACTGCCTGCCCCGTCACGAGTTATATGAACCACTGTTCCTATAGGAAAATCATAAGTTGAATCAAGAGGTATAGTTACAGTAATTGCACTAGCTGCTGTGGATAACAACATTTGGTTTGCATCAGTAGAAACTATATTTCTACTAGTAGTAACAGTTACAATACCACCAATTGGCGAACCATCTGCTCCATCTTCGCCATCTGCTCCATGAGATCCAGTGTATCCAGTTACACCTTGTGGTCCAGACGCACCAGAAGTAACAATCCAGTTACTTTCATAATTAACACTAAGTGTTCCATCTTCTGTATTGAACCACATATAACCATCATCAATTACCATTGGTGCAGTGTCGCTAGTATCAGCATAAAACCCACTACTACCAGTGTATCCAGGACTACCTTCTGGACCAACTGATCCAGAAGTAACAATCCACTCGGAACCTGAATAAACGCTTACAGTCCCATCATTTGTGTCATACCATATCTGTCCAATGGTTGCAGGCGTCGGAGGGGCATCTGCTACTTCAGCAACAGTTCCATCTACTCCATCATCCCCTTGTGACCCAGTATACCCAGTAGATCCAAGACTACCAGTATATCCAAGGCTACCTGTATATCCAAGATTGCCGTCTGGACCAGCTGGTCCAGAAGTGACCACCCATTCAGTTCCAGTGTAAACACTTACAGTCCCATCATTTGTGTCATACCATAACTGTCCAATGGTTGCAGGCGTTGGAGGTGCATCTGCTACTTCAGCAACAGTCCCATCTACTCCATCATCCCCTTGTGATCCAGTGTATCCTAAATCACCAACACTGCCAGTATATCCAAGACTGCCAGTGTATCCAAGATTGCCGTCTGGACCAGCTGGTCCAGAAGTGACCACCCATTCAGTTCCTGTATAAACACTCACAGTCCCATCATTTGTATCATACCACAATTGTCCAATGGTAGCAGGTGTCGGAGGGGTGTCTGCTACCTCAGCAATAGTCCCATCTACTCCATCATCCCCTTGTGACCCAGTGTATCCTAAATCACCAACACTGCCAGTATATCCAAGACTGCCAGTGTATCCAAGATTGCCGTCTGGACCAGCTGGTCCAGAAGTGACCACCCATTCAGTTCCAGTATAAACGCTCACAGTCCCATCATTTGTATCATACCACAATTGTCCAATGGTAGCAGGCGTTGGAGGTGCATCTGCTACTTCAGCAATAGTCCCATCTACTCCATCTTCCCCTTGTGACCCAGCATAACCTGTAGATCCAACACTGCCAGTATATCCAAGACTGCCAGTGTATCCAAGATTGCCGTCTGGACCAGCTGGTCCAGAAGTGACCACCCATTCAGTTCCTGTATAAACACTTACAGTCCCATCATTTGTATCATACCACAATTGCCCAATGGTTTCAGGTGTCGGAGGTGCATCTGCTACTTCAGCAACAACCCCATACTCACCACGACTGCCAGTATATCCAATACTACCAGTGTATCCAAGACTGCCAATATCACCCTTGCTACCAGTATATCCAATATCACCGGCATTTCCAGAACTTCCACTATATCCAACGCTTCCAGTGTATCCACGACTACCAGTATAACCAATCGGTCCGCTTGGTCCGCTAACTATTATCCATTGCCCAGTGCCATTGCCATCAACATACCATATTGATATAGTTGCATCACTTGTATTAAACCAAAGTTGTCCATTCATTGGTGCTGATGGTGGAACTGTACTATTGTATATATTTGTTCCTACACTTCCAGTGTATCCATTACTTCCAGAGTATCCAACGCTACCACTGTCACCATTACTCCCAGTGTATCCCAAATCGCCACCACTGCCAGTATATCCAACACTGCCCGTATACCCAATGCTTCCAGTATACCCAAGGCTACCAGTATACCCATCAATACCAGCATAACCAGCACTGCCAGTATACCCAAGACTACCAGTATATCCACGACTACCTGTGTATCCTAGATCACCTTGAATTCCCCTGCTTCCAGTGTACCCAACGCTTCCAGTATATCCACGACTACCGGTGTATCCTAACTCACCAACACTGCCAGCATATCCAATGCTTCCAGTGTATCCACGACTACCAGTATATCCACGACTACCAGTATAACCGTCACGGCCAATAATCCCATCTTCTCCACGTGATCCAGTGTATCCCAAATCACCAACACTACCAGTATATCCAACGCTGCCAGTGTACCCTAAGTCACCAATGCTACCGGTATAACCCAATTCGCCAAGACTTCCAGTATATCCAACGCTGCCCGTATACCCAATGCTTCCAGTATACCCAAGACTACCAGTATATCCCAAATCACCAATACTACCAGTGTATCCAATACTACCAGTGTATCCAACACTGCCAGTGTATCCAACACTTCCAGTATATCCAACGCTACCAGTATACCCAACACTTCCAGTATACCCAAGACTACCTGTGTATCCAACACTTCCTGAATATCCTTGTTGACCTACACCACCTTCACCACCAGTAATTCCTGGTGGGCCTTGTGATCCAGTATACCCAACGCTGCCAGTGTATCCTTTTGGACCAATCGACGTGTAAAATTGCCAAGTAGTCCCATCATAAACAAAATCAACTTTGACATTGGCAATATCAAGAATAACGTTTTCAGATGCGCCTTCAATAGTTTGACCATTTCTATCTATAAATAAATTGTTTATAGACCAATCTGCCCCATCAGCAATAACTATAGTATCCGCAAGCTGTGGAGAATCTGGAAGTGTAATTGTAAAAGATCCAGAGCTTGTGTTTGCAATTATTGCATCATCTGGAATTGCAAGATAATTGGCAACTTTAAGATCCCACTGCAATGATGCCCTGCTGCCAGTATATCCAACGCTACCAGTATATCCAACACTGCCAGTATATCCAACGCTGCCAGTATATCCAACGCTGCCAGTGTACCCAACACTACCAGTATATCCAACACTACCAGTGTACCCAACGCTACCAGTGTACCCAACACTACCAGTGTACCCAACACTACCAGTGTACCCAACACTACCAGTATATCCAACACTACCAGTATATCCAACGCTACCAGTGTATCCACGTAAATCAGCAGGGTCTCCAACCCATTGTCCACTGCTATTAATTACTTCTCCATACGCAGAGATATTTAAACTAACAATGTCAATATTTCCATCTACTGTTAAATCTCCAGTGATTGAGCTTACATCAACATTGATTATAGCATCAGCTGTCCCATCAAAAGTTGCAAATCCAGTAGCATCACCAGTTAATTCAATATTTCTAGGCGTAGTTAGTCTACTCGAACTTCCACTTACATTACCAGTAACGTTGCCAATTAAATTACCTTCAAAAGTTTCTGCAACAAAAATACCTAGACTGAATGAAGAATCATTAACATCAATATTTCCAGTCGGTTCTGGTGCATATTCATCAAATACTTTAAATTTTTGATCAGTTACATCAAAAAATATACCCAAATGCGTGTATCCTACACCACTCGTTCCAGTATTTCGATTACTCACTAATCCTGTATCAACATTTAACGGTGCAGCTGACCCATTCCAAGTATCATTTAATGTATGCCCAGTTGTGGCATTAAAGTTTATTGATATATTATCAGATAATAATTGATTTGTACTATCAATATCTACACCAGTTGCTTCAGTTGTAGAGAAATTATCATAACTCCATTCAAATGTATCAACCCCACCAGTACCTGTGCCCACACCATCAATTCTTACGTAGAATTGTTTGACTGTTTCTCCTTCGTAGTGTCCATTAAATACTGCATCATCTAACCCACTGCCAGTAAAAATTGTATTATCGAAACCAATAGTATCCCCAGAATTGGTGTAAATAAATGCATCATCAATTGCCAAATTTTTAATAGAAACAGTTGACTGCGTGCCCAAAACAGTCAGGTCACCTGCAACAGTTAAATCACCGCCTATCCTTGCATCATATTCAGTTTGTAGAGTTTCCATACCATAGTGAGTGATATTAACGTAAATACTTCCGTTTTCTGTATCACTTACTAACACTGTTCCAACTTCAGAGGCCCAGTATGGATATGTTGGTACTGGAGTCTGTAATGTTCCAGAAGTAATACCAACATGGGCTGTTTGACCTGCAGTCAATGTACTAGTATTAATTCCAGAAACCACTCCCCTAACGGTGACAAACCCATATGTTGAATTTTCAATAGTATGCGTTGCAAGCCCTATTAGTTCATGCTTGACATAAGAAGTTGCGTCAGCCAATCCAATTGTTGGGACTCCAGCATAATTTCCATTTATATAAACAGGCGAACCATCTGTGATGTCGTTACCACTATTGTTAAAAACTCTGACCCATTCCTCTTGACCAACTTGCATTGTAATGTCAGCTTCGTTATTATAAACCGCAAGTGCTTTTGCATTTACGTCATAAAATATTCTACCTTCATTATGAGCTGGAGATAAAGTTGTATTTAGGTCCAGATACTCTCCAACTTCAAGAGCATTGCTTATTGACGCATCACCTGATACTTCAAAAGTAGTAGATGGTGTATTTGTATTAACCCCTATTCTGTTATTAACATTATCATAATAAATTTCCGCGCCTGCTGCAATTCCATTATTATTATAGACAAGTTGACCTGTGGTTCCTGCCACAGGTCCTGCACTACCAGTATATCCACGACTACCAGTATATCCTGCACTACCAGTATATCCAAGTAATACAGAAGTATCAATCCATTCACGATTTCCAACAGTATCTGAAGTTAATACATATCCACTTGAAACCGGGACACCAAGATCAGGTTCCGTATCAGATAGTCTTAAAAATTCATACCGATCGGTAGGAACTTCAGTTGATGGAGTTTTTTTAACTCTATCAGAAAGTAGTTTTGACATCTATTATACCACTCCTGTGTGTTCATTTGATAATTTTTCTTCAGCTGATGACCATACGTCAAACATATCAGGAACTTCAGCTCTAACCTGTAATCTATCCCCAAATGTGCCTGTTGGTACCCGCTTGAACAAGCTTCTGCCTTGTACTGGGATATAAGCAGTATCACCTGCAGGCACTTCAACCTTACCAAAATCTATGGATAATCCTTCCTCAGTTAATAATTTCACTTCCACCCAACGTGTAACAGTGTCTTTATTTTTTGCAGACAACGGAGTGAGAAAAAATATTTCCCCAGGACGTATTGCTCTAGCATCATCAACTGGATCTCTTTCAGTAAATTTGTTAGATGTATCTGGTAGTGAAAAATCCGGTGCTTCTGAAATAGTTGTATATACGTTAGAAACGTTTACTAAACTAATTCGTGTTGGTTTTCCAGTTGATGGTGTACGGCATGTAATTCTAGCCATTATTAAAAACTCCTTGCAATTGCTGCTCTTGTTGCAATTCTATTAACTGCTGTATCAAATGGTGGTCCTGACAATTCTCCAGTATCAGCATCAATCTTCATACCACCAATAAAGAGTGCAGATCCTTGGTCATCTTGCCCACTTGCAATAACAGTGCCACTGTCCAATTCAAGAATACTTTCCTCAATAACTGTGGTGTTGTATGCAGGCGGGATTTTAGTTAAGGCCACCCCTGCCATAATTCCAGTCCAAGTATGACCAATTGCTGTTATAACTGATGGTAATGAAACCCTTGACGGGCTTAATACTGTTCGTATGAGAGCATCCACCAATTCATCAACTATAGTATCAGCAGTTGGATCAAGATTTGGCAATGCTTTGATTTGGTCTCTCATATATTCCCACGCATACACAAATGCTCCCAACAGTGTTTTATTTTCTACATTTATATATTTCAATGCATCATTTGCTATTAGTATTGTATTATTATTTATCGTTGCAAAAGATGTTTGAAACTCAACATCAGGCCAAGAGGTGTTTGGAAGAATTTTTACTGGTGCATTACCATCTGTACTTATAGTGGTTGTAATATTAGTAACTCTATCCAACGCAAATGTTATTGCATTAGAACTGCCAGGACTTCCTGTTGTGTCTTGAGCTGTTGTTGTGAACACTGGAGATACTACTATTGTTTGTAGTACATCACTAATTACAGATCTAAGTCTTGCGTATGCTGCTAGTGTTGCTGTTTTTTCTGTTGGTCCAAGTTGTGAAGCATTATCAACAAAATATGATATAGCTGCATTATATGTTTCTAAATTTCCACCATACGTGATATCATATACAATTGCATCAATTATAAACCCAACATCACGTTTACATGATACAAAATCAAAGAATCCATAAACATAAGTTGAATCTATATAATCTGTAATAGTTGTTTGTACTGAATTTTTATTTGACTGTAAATCATTAAATGCAGTCACTAATGTTGTGTTAACCCAACTAGTGTCTGGTAAAACTTCACTCTGCGGGGTTCCTGTTGAAATAGTTGAAATTAGTGTATCCACTAAATCACTTGCAGCGAGTGCAGCAGCAGCACTTCCATCTTCAGTATTTGTTTTCTGTGTTTTATAAGTCTGATATGGATTTAAAATTACAGTATTTGTTGAAATATCTGATAACAATGTTTTTAAATACTCGTAAGCAGATATAGTGGCAAAGAATTCACCATCCCCTAATTGTAAAGTTGTACCAGAATAATAAGAATTACTAGCTATAATTGTTTCTAAATTTCCACCATATGTCATGTCATAATATATTGCATTTAAAATATAATCAACATCACGCAAACATGCCTGTTCGTCATATGATGCAAAAACACTTGGATTATTATATTTAATATGACCTTGAATTTCTAATTTTATAAATTCCCTATTAAGCTCTATCAACGTTCTTGCATTCAAATATCCAGCGTCGCTGGAATTATTTGTACCACCAGTGGGGTCAGTTATAACTTTATCTGGCAATGAAATTAATCCATCCTCTAGTGCATTAACCATGATGTCAATAGAATCGTTTATTTTATTTTCAGCAATTATATTTCCAGTAACTATACCAAGTAATGAAGTTCGTAATTGTTCAAATGCAGACACTGTTGCTTCTTTTTGTATTGTAGTTACATTTATAGCTGCATTTCTATAATAAGAAGTTGCGGCTGTTAATGTTCTAGCGTTAGAATCAAACATAATATCATAACCAATAGCATCTATAATTAACCCAATATCTCTTCTGCAAACAACATCATCATATGTAAAGGGGGTTTCATTAAATGGTACAATAGTATTGCTTATTTGATATTTTATCCATGCTTCAATTTCATCTTGGATAAATGTTTTATTTGCCAATAAAAGTCTTCTTGCTTCGAAATATCCACTATCATAGCTTGTTGGATCTATTAATGAGTATGCATCGGCAGCACTAGGTCCATTTGTTATAATATCAATGACTTCGTCAAATAATGAATTGGCTCTGATTAATGATGCACCAGTTAAATAACTCCCAAATGTAATTTTTTGTCTACCCAACGCTTCCAAAGTTACGGCTTTAAACTCAGTAACCACTCTATTGGAAGATGCTCTATAGTATGCTAGACCCGCATTTATGGTTCTATAATTACTGTTAAACAGCATGTCATATGCTATGGCTTCGTTGATAAGTAATGCATCTCTATGACTCTTATCGTAATCATAACTAGTTTCAATAGTGCTCAAGTATGACATTACATCATTTGATATATTTGTGGTATTATTGTTTAACAGACTAAATGAAATTGTAAATTCATCATCTGGCCAAGTCATATCTGGTAATATTTTAGTTGGTAGAATACCATCTAAATCAATAGTGTTATATATCTCTTGAATTCTATCTTGTGCAAATAAAGATGCTGACAAACTACCAGCAGTACCACTTGTGTCTTGAACTGTAGTGTTTCCAGAAGATCTTACAATTGCATTGGCTTGCAGAATGTCTTCTAGGATATTTTTTAATCTTGTATATGCTGCAAGAGTTGCCGCCTTTTCACCATCACCTAGTTGACTGGTTGTTCCAACAAAATATGCCACAGCTGAATTATATGTTTCTAAATTTCCACCATATGTGATATCATACACCAACGCATCAACAATTAATCCCACATCCCTGCGGCACGCAGCTTCATCGTAAGTAAATTCAGTCGTAAATGGTGATATATTTCCTGATATTTGGACTGCAATCCATGCATCTATTTCATCTTGAATAAAAATCTTATTTGAAACTAATAATCTTCTTGCTTCGAAATATCCACTATCGTATCCGGTTGGGTCAGGGTAAATATAATCATTAGCAGATTCATTTCCATTAGTTATAATATCAATAATTTCATTAAATAGTGCATTAGCTCTAGATAATGAAGTACCTGATAGATATTCCAATACCAATGTTTTTTGCTTTTCTAATGCAAGTATAGTGCTTGATAACTGTGTTGTTAAAACATTATTTGCAGATGCCCTATAATAAGAAAGTGCAGCATTAATACTTCTATAGTTACTACCATATGCCAAATCATATGCAATTGCTTCAGTAATTAACCCAGTATCACGATAACATTTATCATAATTATATGGAATTGATGTAAATGCTCTATTTCCTTTAACATCAAATAAACCTTTTGAAAAATCCAACATCGGTTGTTCATTCGCAGATGCCAACACCCAAGACATTGATTGTAAAAATAGTCCAGCATCGCGTTCAGTTAATGTTGTATAAGATTCTGGCCAGTTATCTGTAAATCCTTGAGTTTCTAATTCATTTATTAAACTACTAATTATAGTAGATGAAGATGCGGTAATAGCATCACTTGCTAATTGATTGGGTGTTAATACTATATCAACTTCAGACGGGTTAATTATTTTTTTAGTGCCCTTGGATACCAGTGTGTAATCACCAAACTGGGTTGAACATGATGATAGTACAATCTGTCCGCCATCTATTGCGTAAAAATGTATATGTGCCCATATACTAATCGCATTAACAGCATTTATCAATGCTCCGTTTTTAGCACAATACCCAATTCCATTATGTGAAACAGGAGTAGCACCCCATGTCATAATGTTGGGAAATACACTATCAGGACTAATAACTGCTGCATCTGCAAGTACAACCCCTGCGCCTCGTCCTACTAATGGATTAGCGTTTTCCCTATCCAGCGGAGGTGCCACAGTGGTCCAATAAGGAACAGTTCTTATTGCAACTTTGTGAACATATGGAACACGAGTAATAAAAGCACCAGGTCTAAAACATGCTGCAAACCCTTCAGTAGGATTTTCTAGATCATCCAACCTCCATCCTTCAAAAACAAAACCTTCAATAAAACAACCTGAACCTAAACGAAATACGTTACGTTCTTCATATCCAGGTTCTGGTCTTATAAAAACTGATCGATAAACGGCCTTTATCACAGTATTATCAGATACGTCAATGTGCCCTTTAGATAGATATGTACCTGGCCCAACATCAATCAATGTTAACGTATCACGGACTGCTGCCGCCGCAACTGCTGCTTCGATAGTCTCGAATGCAGAGCTCCATGATGTGCCATCATTTTTATCATTACCAGATTTTTGAACGTATAGCGTATTTTCAACGGAAATATGTGAGGTAAACTCAACAACATCTTCAACAGTTACAGTTTCTTGTAATGCTTCATCAAAATATTCTTGATATTTTTTAATAAAGATTTTACCGTCATATGTATTGATTGCAAGTTCACCAAGGTCCAACTGTTCAACACTTGGTATCTTATCAGGAACTGCACTTCTTTTTAATAGGATATTTGACATTTGACCCAACCTCTGTGTTCATTCATTATAAATTTATTCTTCATCTTAATAAACCCCACCATCAATTAGCCCTGATAGTTCAATAGCAGTAAGTGTCCCGTCAACATCTGCATTTCCTGAAACTTGAAGTTTATTATTTGTTAAATTTTGATCTGTACCAATTAAAACATCTCCATCATCTATGTAAAAATTCATTCCAACAATTCTTAAATTAGTTGAGCTTATGTTACCTAATGTAATTTCATTATTTATTACAGCTGAAGATGGCTCAGCGTTGGCTCCAATAATAATATTATTAGATCCTTCAGTCAGTATATTTGCAACCTCATTGCCCATTGCAACATTGTCACTGCCATCAGTCACATTAGGTAATGCATCGTTACCAACAGCAATATTACCACTTCCTGTAAAATTAACATCGGAATAGGTTCTATACCCAAGCCCTAAATTCTTTTGGATATCATTAACACCATCTAGCAATTCATTAATACTTAATTCAGTTACTGTTTGCCCACCAAGTGTTAATGAAGTAGTGTCAATACTTTCAACATACGCTGTTTTCCATGTTTTAATTTCAGTACCGATGTCGAAAGTATTTGGAGTATTAGGAATTATATCACTATTAACATCTGCACTAAAAATAATCGAGTCAGTGTTTTCATCACCTAGTGTAATGTCACCATCAGCAGTTATATTACCAGTTGCGTGTAATGAACCAATAATTTCAACATCACCATTAAGATTTATTTTATCAGTTTCAGTAGCTGGTTGTAGATTGATGTCACCTAAAACTGTTTTAATAGTTGATCCATTGATGTTAACATCGTCAACAGATATTTCTCCAGCAATCAATGCTGTTGTATTAATTGTACCTATTACATCAATTTCATAACTAGGAGAGTCTGTTTTGATACCAATACGAGAATTTATTACATCTAAATAAAGTAAGTCTGTCTCAAATGCTAAATCTACACCATCACGTTGTAGATTTGATTTTAAGAGTTGCCCGGAAATACGACCAATGCTCATAGTTGCTCCTCAAAACGGGGATCCTGTCCCACCAACCACATTGCATTGCGGGTTGACCACAGTTTGTCCTGCAAGAAAAGACATTCCGCATTAATAATATTTATCAGATTGAGGGGTTTATTTACTGTTAAGATAACTTACTTGTCAAAATTATGAATAACAGTTACAGGTTTTCCAAGTGGCACTGCTGATGTAAATTTAATATACCAACCGTCAGCATAAGGTGCATTAGGTCCAGTTAAATTTCCACTTGAACTTTGCTCAAGCGTGTAATTGGTTGTAGATATTTGGAATACGTTTTCAATTAGAACTATGACACTTTGCGCTGTTTCAGGAATAGGGTAAGTAGTATCTCCGCTATCTAATGGACCAAAAACAGTTTCATCATCGTCACCAGTTCCCAGTGTTTGCTGTACTATTGCTGTTGGTTCCTTAAAACGCATATTGCGCCATGCACTGTCTTGATAAACTTCAAATTCATCAGTGGTAGTATTATACCTAAGATGACCATTTGTTGGATATACTGGGCGATCAGCTGTTGTTCCTTTTGGAACTAACATAACATTAGGTGTTTCAAGTATAACTTGTCCAAACGCATCGTAATGAATGCCCGTTCCTGAAACATTTCTAAGGTTTGTAGTCTGGCGCTTTATTAATCTCATTATACTTCCAAATAACTTATAGTTGCACTTAAATTGGTTGGTAAAATTCCTACAAGTACTACCTTGTCTCCAGCTTCAAGTATTACCTTTTCACTATCAAATGTAAATGTTTCACCTGCTGGTAAAATTAAACGCTTAATAACCATGTTAGTGTCATTTCTTGGATCTCCACTTTTTACAAAATGCATATCAAAAAATGTTTCACCTTCGGCTGGATCTGCTGGATTTGGAGTCCAAACATTGCACACCATTATTGTTGTAACTGCATATCGTGTGCTTGCAGGTACAGTTACGAGTGTTGTGTCAGTATTTGCAATTGCTGCATTTGCTATCGCCATTGTTAATCCTTAAAATATCATGCTATATATTAGTGCTCTGTTATTACTTATAATTTCATCTCTGGTGTTTTCTGCATTAACGAAATATATCCCAGATCCACCAGTCCCCTGATCATCCATGTATAATTTGGTACCGGTTGCAGGAGCAACTGGTACTAATGTTGTATCATCAGCAGTTGGCAACCCATCAATTTGCAATGTGTCACTTATTCTCACTATACCAGTTCCAGGTGAAGCTAATACCAAGTCACCAAAACTATTGTTAGTTTGTATAGTTGATCCTGATATTAATATATCATGTAACCTTGCATCCGTAGCATCAACATATCCAACAATCGTATCATCAATTGCAATATTTATGATGCTAGGATTGCTAGTTGTTTCTTGATCTATTACTTCAATATATGATGGAGTCGACGAACCATCGATTATTTTTGATGGATCGATTATTTCTAATACATCAGCTACTTTGTTATCCACATAAGCTTTATTGGGTATGACATCGTCATCACCAGATATAACTTGCAACTCGTAATCAGTTGTACCAGTTACACTAATAACTCCAGTTCCACTATTAATCAAATATAAATCACCACCACCAGTACTAATACTGTTAGTACGAATACCTACCAATGTACTTGCTTCATTTTTAAAAACAAATCCACCAGTTTTATTAGTTTCAGTTGATGGATCTCTCCATGTTATATCTTCATCAAATACAAAAAATGCATCAGATAAACTTCCACGGTCTATACGTATTCCACCTTCGTTTAATGTAATACCAACACCTGTTTCACCATCATTAATTACAATAATATTGTCTTTTATCGAAAGTGTTTCAGATTCAACAATAGTAGTATCACCTTCAACAATTAAACTTCCAGTAATTCTAACTTGGCCAACATTAAGTCCAGTATCAAGAGTGATGTCTCCACCTTCTTGAACTTTAACTTTGTAATCACCGTTTGGTATATTTAAAAATTTAGACATGTCTGAATCCCAGTTAATGGGGGATTTTACTCCCCCATTGATTTATTATGCAGTTGGTGTTAGTTCAATATAGTCATTTGAACTGTCGTTTACCAATTTCCATGTATATCTATTACCTGAAAAGTCAGTAGCTACACGCTTTGTAATTTTTGCAATATTTACTTCAGCACCTGAGTTAGTTGGGTTGTAACCAAATAATCTCATTTCACCTGCTGCATTTGGCGTACTATTTTGTAATATACAAGTAAATTTATTTGCTGTATCTTTGATGTTTTCAGTTGCACCAGCTGTTGCTGCCGCTACGTCTGTTTCAGCTGCTACAACAAAAGTTTTTGCACCACGCTGTTTAATGATGGAACCGTTTTCTTCTAATGAAGATCCGTTCCAAAATTCTATTCTTACACCAGTATTGTTAGGGGTTGTGCCATCAGATTCACCAATCACATCAACTCCAAGTATATCTTTCTTCAGTGGACGTCCCATTTGTTTTCTCCTTAATCGACGTTCTAGGTCTACGCTGTGGGTACAGCATAAGTCTGCCTTGCAGCACACTATTGACTAAGTATTTATCCAGAAAGAAAAAAGCTCGCTATTTCTAGCGAGCTCTATTAAGACAGTTTGGAGAAAGCAAGTAATAAGCAATGCAATGTGCAAGGGCCGTGGTGTACGCTCACCCTAAGCAAAAAACAAAAAACAAAATGCATAACGCTTCATATTTCCAGTTATCAAAGTGCAAGCATTACGCTATAATAAAAACTGGAGCACAACAGCTTTGAGGTTTTAAGAACCTTGAACTGTTTCGTATGAAACCCATACTGGCGCTTATTCTCTTCTCTTTCTCCTCACTGGGTAGTTTACGCTTTGAACGCTTAACTACCAAAACCTGTTAGACGATGTCTGCTGCTTTTAATGCTGCAACACTTACTGCCGTAAGTTCAATTGTAGTCTGCACATTGCGCTCTAGCAATTCGTCCTGCAGACGTTGCTTGGTACGCTTGTACTCAGCAGCAGTACGCTTGAACCCTTCTACTTCAGAATCTGTAAAGACGCTAGTAGCTACATCACGTCGACTATAACCATAGCCTTCGTCTTTCGCTTCTGCATTTTTCTTAACCTGTCCGTTAAGAACTCTCAAAGAAGTTTGTGCGCCTTTGCCAGCCAGCATATTGTTAAAGCTGATAATTTTCTCAGCTTGTGCAACTCCACTTAGCATATCGTTAATGCCTGCGCTTGCGTTTGCTTGTGCAACTTTTGTGCGAATCTCGTACAAGGCTGTTACCAAGTCATTTCGTGTATTAAGTGAAGCAAAGAATCGAACACGAACAGATTGTATCTGATCTTGTACTCCTTCAAACTCATTAAGAGTCACGTTTGTATCAAGGTCCAAGCCTTTGATCGCTTCGTTAATTGCAGCCTGAACAGCGTTTGCTTTGCGTAGTGTAAGTTTCATTGCCTGTATCTCCTGTGTGCCTAACTTATATACACAATAACATAAACCTTACACAAGTCAATAAAAAATAGGCCCCGAAGGGCCTATTTTGTTAGGGTTAGCTAAAAATTAGCTGAAGCTTACAGCACTGTTAGTAATTGCAACATTTGCCAGGTAGTCAGCTGCGTTACCAAGTGACGACGCAGTGTTTGTTAGTTCAACATAACCGTAACGGGTCATGAAGCTAACAGTTGGTTCAAATGTACCTGGATCCAGCACAACACCTGAACTCATTAGAGGGATGTATGGGCAATAGAACGCTGGTGCGTCTGATTCACTTTGACCTTTGTAGCCAATTAGTACAGAAGTACTATCACTTGCATAAGTGTCAACATAAACCTTCATAGCATTGTTTAGTGTACCAACAAACTTAGTGTTAGTTGGTGCTTCAAAAGTACCTTCAGTAGTACGTGCAAACGCACTTGTAGTTGCTGACTGGAGGATTGTAAGCGCGAAAGGCGATACAACTACCCAGTTACCAGCACCACGACGTGTGCGCTGTGCAATCAAGTTGCTTGCACGGTTGATTTGAACTGCAAGTGCAGCGTGCTCATCACCAACGAAAGTAGCAGTACCTGATACTTTTGATTGGTCATAAGTTTCAACAGCAGTACCACCTAGTGTACGTAGGCTGTGTAGCACTTCCTGGTCGATCTCAGCAGTGATCTCTTGTGCAAGAGCTGCCATGATTTCTGCTTCAACGTCAATACCGTGCATTGACTGTGCATCTTGAGCAGCTTCAAAAGTCCAACGTGCGCTTAGTTTGCGTGTTTTGGCTTCTACAGTTTGCTTCAAGATCTGGATGCTCATTCTGTTACCAGCTTGACCTTCCAATGCTCCCAAACGGTCAGCAGCAGGTGTATTTTCAAGTTCGTTACCTGAATATGCACGAGCAATGTTGAATGGGCTTAGTGCTTCTTCACCAGCAGTTACGCCAGCAGCAGTATCACTATAACGCACACGTAGAGTGTGGATCTGACCAACTGGGCCAGTCATTGGTTGAACGCCAACCAATTCGTTAGCAATAACAGTTGGCATTACACGGCGGATAACTGGTAGGATAACACGGTTAAGTGTTGCTATGTTACCTGCACTGGTTGCACCAGCAGTTGCACTTTCTGAAAGGTATCTGCGAGTATTTTCCAGCGTAGCAGCCATAACTGACTTCTTGTTGCCTTGCAGGCCTTCAAGAAGAGCAGTTTTGGTGTCCTGCCAGCGGGATTCTAGTAGTTCTGACATCATTATCTCCTTAATTCAATCCAGCAAGACGGCGTAAATCGAGTACATTTGTATCGTCTGCTTGTTGTGTCATTTGTTGTGGGGTTCTGTTGCCTGTAATTTCTTTGCCTTCAGTTAATTTTGCCTTTTGCTTTGCTGGAGATTTACTATCAATAACTGATGGTAGGTATTTTTCAAACGAAGAGCGTAGTCTTGTTGTTTGAACTGATTCCAGTAAGTCTGTCATAATTTCACGCTGGTCCTTGCTTAAAGGTCCAGTTAGATCGTTCATTACTTTTGCTCTCTCAGCAGATTCTACTAGACGCTTTCTTTCAGCTTCTTTTGATTCTGCAATTTTGATTGCCTTTGCAGCATGTACTTTAGCTTCTGCAAGTTGCTTGTTCTTAAGATCAAGTACTTTCATTAGCTTTGCAGTCTCTGAGTTCTCATTTAGATAAGAACTACTGTACTCAGTAGAAAATGCTTCAAATATTTTACGACCAAAGTCGTTTCTTCGTGCTACATCGATATCTTCTTTCAATGATTTTATTTCATTGTTGAGTGTTTTAGCAACAGTCTCTGATACCAATGTTGCGCTTCTTTCAATAAAGTCACGTTTAACTTTATTGAAGTGTGTTTTAGCTTCACGTACTAGACGTACTTTGGTTTCCGCTAAATCTTTTTTATCTTCATAAAATTCTGCAATTTCGCTAGATAGAGCTTCTACAACAAACTCTTCAAGCTTGGCATAATTTTCTGCCATTGCTTTCTTGTCTGCGTGTAGTTCCTTGATTTCTTCGTGTAATTGATTTACAACAAATCCTTTTAGAAGGTTTGCATTTTCACGCATTGCAACAGCATATTTTGCTTTTGCTTCTGCTAGTTGCTTGCGGTCTTCTGCAAACTCTGCAATTTCTTCTGCAAGGCGCTCGGAAAGCAAAGTGTCAATGGCTTCCACCATAACACCTTTATCATGCTCATACTTTTGCGCAAATTCTTCACGAAGTTGAGCAGTTGCCTGCTTTTTATTTTCGTCAATCTTTGCGTTCCAAGCGTTCTCAATATCAGCTCTGATGTCTTCCGATACTACGTTATTTTCGAAAAGTGTTTTCAGTGCATCCAACATTTTGTTTCTCCTAGTTATTGGAGTTTGCTGATTATGTTAATCAGCGATTCCTTTAGATATTTTTGTGCCTTGGGGTCTTCCCTAGTTGCCTGTGATAATTGATATGCCTGATACCCTCCGCGAGAATTCATTAAATTTTCGTAAATTGGTGTTGGGTATGCACCAGGGGCGCTGGGTTGAGCCACGACGTCCACAGTGATTATTTCAAAATCTGATACGTTGCCTGATCCATCTTCTGACACGTTTCCACTTCCTCTGGATGAGACACCTAGTTTCACACCAGCTTCAAGCATGGTGCGAACTAGGTTTCCCATTGGAGTAGGTAGTATTTTTAGTTTTCCATAACCGTTTGGGCCATCCATCCAGCATTCACTGATCATATGACTTACACGGTCTAGGTTTATGTTAAGGCCTTCCGGATGATCAACTTCTCCGAGAACACTGAATCCTCCAGTAATTTGATCGCTGAGAGTTTTGACAGCCCTGCCAATTTCATTTACAGGATACATACGCTGGTTAGCGTTGCGTACTCCGCCCTGTATACAAATTCCCTTCATATACAGGTCTTTTCCTTCGTTAGCAGACTCAACAACCATTTTTGCTTGGTCGAATGTCAAGTTCTCTCGTAAGTTTCTCATTCAAACTTCCTTACTTAGAGCGACTATTCAAGCCGTTAATTGGGCTTTTTGTTGACTTGTCGCCGTTATCACCAGCCGATTTTTTTTCTGCGCCATGGCCAGGTTCTGATTTTTTAAATCCAGTTTTACCTGCTTTACCGCCAGGAACGTTGATGTTCTTGGTACTCATATCCTTTACTGATGGATTTGCAAGTCCACCCTGTGTACCTTCTGACTTTGACTCGCCACCGCGTAGGTTTGCAGTAGTTCCACCCATGTCATTTTTTCCGGCAACAGCTGACTTGGTGTTAACACCGTTGTCACCCATTTTACCATAGGTATTATATGTAGCGCCGCCAACTTTTTCTACGTACTCACGCATTTGCTCGCCTGCTGATTTCTTTGATGATTCACCGAAACCGTAGTTTTCTTTTGGTTCCTCGTCATCTTCTTCTTCATCGTCGAAGTCCATATCGTCTTCGTCGCCTTCTTTTCCGTCCATGTCACCCATGTCACCCATGTCACCCATATCGTCGTCACCATCAGTGTCATCACCAGATAACATTTTTTCAAATTCATCTTTTAAATCTTCAAGTGCATCTTCAATATTATCAAAAGCACTGTCAAGGTTAGGCACATCATCGTCCATGTCCATGTCGTCCATATCCATGTCACCCATGTCGCCTTCTTCTTCGTCATCCACGCCAATGTCATTCATCATGTCATCAGCTGGGTCTCCGCCGATCATGTCGTCGTCAGCTTCTACTTCAAACTCGTCTAAGTCAAAACCTTCTTCTAGTTCATCATCTGACTCATCTACTTCTTCGTCATCAGCTTCGTCAAGATCATCTGACTCTTCTTCATCAATGTCTGCTTCATCTTCAAGAATTGATTCATAAATGTCTCTTGATTTTTCTACTACTATTTCGTGGAATAATGCTTCTGCACCGTCCTTATCTTCGTTGATAAGACGTACCAGCATTTCTTCAAATTTACTACGGTCTGCCATTCCAATCTCCTATAAATGTTTGTCACACAAATACTGTGTGGGGCTGTCATATTATATTTACTTAATATGCAAAAAAGTGTATAGAAATGCACTCAGAATGCAACATTTCTATATTTCATAATTATTTTTGAAGTTTATATTAAATTCTTCAACTGTCATGTGTGTTAGATTTGATAAATTTAAAAAATCTTTTGGTATAAACTTTTCATCACCTAACACTCTTATATATCTTTTTTCAGGATTTTTTTTAATTGTTAAAACTGTTTGTTTAAGCCAATTTCCATAATATGTTGCTTTATCATCTATTTTCTTGTAATTCTCTGAACCAGCATATAGATTATTGACTAATTCGTTTGACTCTCCAATGCCCTGATAATCAAAACCTAATATATACACGGTATCATGATCGTGTTCTGATGCCAGCCATAGTGCAGTTGGTCCACTACTCCAGCCTTTACTTTGTTTGAAATAATTGAAACCAGTAAAATTTATATACATTTTGTTGTAATTTGTCCACACTGGGGTACAATTTTGATATTGTTCTCTATTAATTTCAACAATCATTTTTGAATCAACTGCTATTAAATAGTCAGGATTAAAATCACGATATATTGCATTGCACCCATAAACAGTACCATACGACTTTAAATCTGTTAGTTCTATGTGTCGCCTGCTTGTACCGTTACCTAACACAAAGGCTACGGTCAAATCATTCCGCCCGCAGCTTCAGCATTTGCTGCTGTGCCGTACATCTGTCTGATTAGATCAAGTTCTTTAATCTTTTCTTTTGAATGTACTTCAGATGCTTTTCTTACTCTATTGATTTGTTTCAATGAAAGACGTGTTTTTCGTGTGTCATCAATATCCACTTTGGAATCGTCATACTCAGGCTCGTATTGATCATCCTCAACAGGATCAACAGTTTTTTCATCAAAATAAAAGAGTTCACGTAATATCATAATACTATTTATACCGTTTGCGTTGTAGGGGCTGATGATGGACCAATTGCTTGATCAGTAGATGTTGTTGGGGCTTCTCCAGCGCCTCCATCAATTGGAAGTTCGCCACCTGGTACTTCATCTTCCATACTGTCTAGATCACCACCTATTGCTGAACTGCTAATACCAGCATTTCTCATCTCGCCGCCTGAATCAGTTGTTGATGGGGTTAGATTTTCATCATTTTCTTCTCTCCATAAGCGTTCGTTTTCTGCAATTTCTTCAGAACTCATACCTAAGAATCTTTTCATTGCAAATCTGTTTGAAATGTATGGAATACCGCTCATTTGTGTATATGTTGGTACACGAGCGTTATCAATTTCACTTTGACGGTAAGCTGCAAAGTTCTGTGGTGGTTGGAATTTAAGTGAAAACATATTTGTATCAATGTTTACGCCTTTGTCCAACATATAACGCTTGAATTCAGTATCAAATTCCTTGGTAACTAGCCCTTGCAAACGTTCACAATAGGTGTTAAAGCGAAGTTCTTGTATGTATGCAGTGCCAACACGCCCGTCATTATATTGACTGCTTGCATCATCTGCTCCAGTTGGTAGGTACGAGCTAGGGATACGTAGGCCGCGTACAAGTTTATTAGTGAAGTATCGTAGATCGTCAATTTCTCCAAGATTGGTGCCACCTGGTAGTGTTTCAACTTTTGATCCACGCCCTTCTGCGGTTTGTGGAAAGAAGTAATCTTCATTGATCGATAGCGGATTATAGCTGCTGTCTATGACATTTTGGCCACCGCCTGTCGATGACGGAATTCGTCGTTGGTGAATTTCTGTTTTTACTCTTTCCACAAATTGCATTGCCAAGTGGCTTGGCATATTACCCACGTCAACATAGAACACTCTGCGTTCAGGTGCTCTTTGTACACGATAGATAATAATCGCATCTTCTAGTAATTCTTTTTGTTTGTATACTTTAAATATGGTTTCCAACAAACTATTACCAAATGGATAGTTGTTATCAAGTCCTTCACTTAAACTCAGATGCACCACATGCTTTGCATCAACTGTTAGTTCATCATCTGTTTTGGTAAATCTCGATCCAGGACTGGATTGATTGGGATTTCCCACCATTCCTTTAACGCCGCCAACAATGTATCCATTGCCACCACCAGTAATGTTGCCATTGGTTTCATAAGGAGTGGTTGCAACACCGTCTGCAAAATTTAAGTTAAAGTTTCTTACAACGTATTGTTCAGGAACTTTGCCTTCACTTTCATTAACAATAATTTTAGTTACATTGGCTGGGTCAACATGAAACCATTTTTTTGTTTCTGGATCTCTAATAAAGAACTGATCACCGTATTTGAATACGTTACGCAATATACGAAACATTTTTGTTTCAAACTCTTGCAATTTGCACCATTGCTGCAAGTATTGCTGTATGATAGTAATTTCAGTATTAGTTGCACGGGTATTAAAATTAATAATAAACGGAGTAGTGTTTTGATCATTTTCCTGTGTGCAAAACTCTGCAAGTATGTCCAGTGCAGCATTTACCTCACTGTCAATATCCATGGTATTGTATTGACCATAACGCTCAACACGGTTGGGAGTTCCCACATAAACATCTGGTAAATATGAACTGTAATTGGATCTAGCAGGACCAGGCTGGGAACCAATGCCGCGGCCACTAAGTGGACTGTAGCTTCCGCTTGCGTTATTTCCAGCGCTAACTGGGGTGAAGTATTTTTTCCAACTCATCTTAATTTATCCTATTCATCGTATATTCGTTACTCTGCCTCGGCTTAAATCTCCACCCAAGCTAGCTGTATTTCTTTCAATACGAGTTTCTAATTCCTTGCTTTGTGTTAGAATAACCAACATCTGGCTCATAAGAGTATTTAACCTATCTATGCCTTCACTGGAGCCTTGACTGGACATATTGATTGATCCCAGTACGTCCCCAGCATTAGTTCCAGTTCCGGCGCCCCAGCCATTATTATCTTTAGAAAGTTCTTCATTTAATTCTGATAACTGTTCTACTAGGTTTTCAATTGCACTAGCATAAGCATTTACATTTTCAAAATCTGCAACGCCATTGCTTATTGCTGTAAACTGACTTTCCAAGCCTGATATTTGTGCAAACTCGCCCAAACCTGATAAATTATCAAAGCTAACGTTTGAAAATCTTTCCAGGTTTCTCATATTAACTTCTGCCAAAGCACCTATACCACTTGCAGATTCCAACAACGATGCACCCATTGAACTGATTCCTGTGGATGTTTCAACCAAGTTTGGTCCATTAATATTACCAAAGGCTGCTGCCATTTCATTAATTTTATTAAGAATGTCATCTTCGCCACCAAACCAGCCTCTGATACTTGAAAGTATGCCTGCACCAGCATCAGCTGCCAACCCTGTTGCAAACGCAACTAACGAATTTCCCATTGCAGTAACAGCAGAACTTGCACTGATGATTTTTTCAGGTTCCAGTGTTCCAAATGCTTCACCAAGGCGTTCTATTTGAGATGCAGTGTTTGCCATTTGTTCATTGTCAGCACCACCAGTGATCATGCTAAACAGTGTTGACCCAGTGCTTGGACCAAAGTTAGCAAGAGCTTCTTTCATTGCAAGTACACCATCCGCAGTATTCTGTAACGTATCTGCAGGGATTCTATTCAGTCGTTCTATTTGATCAGTGGTTGCGTTTATACCTTCAGTTCTAAATCTAGTAAATGAATCCATGATTCCTGAAATACTCTCACCAGTTGCTTCTATGGTACTAGACAGGCCTTCAAATAATAATCCCAATCCACCTGCACCCATTCCAATAGCTGCACCCAGTGCTAGTGCTGGGCCTGCTATTGCACCCAATGCTGGGGACAGTGCGTAAAGAGCAGCAATCAAACCAACACCGCCAACAACTCCAAGGCCAATCGTTAATGCATTTACATCAGGCAACAGCCCGCCCAGCATTCCTTCAGTTGCTGAAGTATCAGAGGACATTAATTCTTGGCGTTGACTCTCCAATTGCTGTAGTTGTGCATCAAGAACTGCCAGTTCGTCTGTGTTATTGCCTCTTGACGTCATCCTGCCCATTCGCTCTTGGCGAACTGATGCTATTTGTTCATCAACAGATGCAACACTGCTATCTCGTCTTTGTGTGTTTTCTGCTTCAGTTGATCCAAAAAGTTGAGTGCTGATCATATCCCATAATGATTGAACCCCATCATAAAAATATTGTTGTAATGTATTCCAGAACCCACCAGTTTGCATATCTGAAATAAAAGTATTAAAGAATGAGCCAATATCCTCAATCGCAGTCTTAACAGTGGCCATACCAGTTGGACTAGTGAAGAAATTAATCAGTGTGTTAAACCCATCTTCAAGGATACCAAACACTCCACTGTCTATCATAGTTCCAACTATTATGTTTCTAAGATCAGTTATTCTTCTAGCAAAATCCAATATACCGTGTTCACCACGGTTTGCTGCTTCACGCTGAGCATCTAGTGCATCATTTGCACCTTCTCCAATTTCAGTAAACTGTCTCAACGTAAGAATTGCCAATGCTCTTTCAGAGGATTCTCCTTGCTGTGCCCTAGCAAGTCTTGTGTAAGTTCGAACTTGTTCATCTGACATATTCATGGCATCATCTGCTGCTGTTCTCAATCCAGCCATAAATTCCGCTTGTGTCACAGTACCTTGGGCTAGACCCCGTGATAGACTACCCAATGCTGGATTGGCAACAATCAAAGCTTTACCAAATTCACTCATTGGTACCCCGCCAGTTGCCACCATGTCACTGATAGCACTATTAAATTCAGGACCCATTGACTCTGTAATTGTTAGAACTCCAGATAATGCTTCTCTGCCAGCTGCGTCTAATGTTGAAAGCAATGCTGCTATTACAGCATCTTCACGTTGATTTTGAAGTGACGCTTGTATTTGGTCTCGTTGCTTGCCAGTAATTTTTGACAGTTTGTCCAGCATCAGAATATAATCAGAAGTGCCTTGTGCTAGTTGAGCATCACTCATACGTTGATTTCGTCCAAGTCTTCTCTGCAAGTCTAGATAATCAGCAGTATATTCAGCAGTTTGTTCCATAGTAAAACCAAGATTACTCAGTCCCTGCCCAAATTGTCCCTGAACTATTTTGCTCACATTTGCAAACGCTCTTGCGCCACCTCTGGCACCGCCACCAAATAACGCCAGTGCTTCTGAATTTGATGTTACAACTTGTTGGAATGTTTCAAGACTGAGACCACTTTGTGCAGCCATGCGACGAACTTCAAAAATACTTCCGCCAAAATCAATACCAGCATTGGTCATATTTCTAAAACTATCAACAGTATCGTCAAGTATGCCAGCAAGGGTTCCCATTATGCCACCAACCAACGGAATATGTTTTGCAAAGCTTTCCAATTCAGTACTGCTGCCAAGAAGTTCTTCACCAAAGTTACTAAGGCTTCCAACAATACCACTTAGTCCAGCAACCAATACATTGAATCCGCGACCCATTGCACTCACACGGTCAGTGGCTTCTTTGACTTCATCATTGAACAGATCAATGACATCCACGCTGTCTTTGGTTGCCTTTGTTCCAGCTTTTACCGCGGCGTTGTGTAACTTTTGAACTTTAGCAGCTTCAGCTTTGGCATCATAACCTGCTTTTTTGGCCATGAACTCAACAGCTCTAACCAAAGATGCCAGAGTTTCTTCACTTGCGACACCTTTGCCGCCAACATTGCCAATATCTACTTCTTCTGCCAATTTACTTCACCCAGGTTATATGCGTATATAAATAATTAAGATACATACTAGTACAATGTATTTATACGGAGATAATTATGGTAGAATTTAGCCCAATGCCACAGGTTCAACAACCTAACCCACTACAAAAGTATTTTAGGCAACCCAAGGTATATGTAACACTGCCCAGCAATGGAAAGTATTACCCAACTGGTGCGCTAAAGATGACTGAAACTGGAGAATTTCCAGTGTTTGCCATGACGGCAAAAGACGAACTTACTATGAAAACTCCTGATGCATTGCTCAACGGTCAAGCAACTGTTGATATGATACGCAGTTGTGTTCCAAATATTGTAGATCCCTGGAGTATGCCCAGTATTGATTTGGATGCTGTGCTGATTGCTATCAGAATCGCCACCTACGGTGAGAATTTAGAAATTACTACAAAAATTCCAAAAATTGGTGACACCAAAGAGTATTCAGTTGACCTGAGAAATATTTTAAGCAAATTAGTGAGTGTGAGTTTTGATGATACACTCACTGTTGGTAACATGACAGTCCAGTTAAGACCATTAACATATCGCGAATTCACCAAGAGCAGCTTGAAAACTTTTGAGGAACAAAGAATTTTCCGTCTGGTAAATGATGAAAAAATTCCAGAAGAAGAAAAACTTGCCAAGTTCAATGAAAGTTTTTCCAAGTTGACTACTATGACAGTTGACATGATTGCAAACAGCATACGCAGTATAACTTTTGATGAAACTATGGTTGAAGATCAAAATCATATTTTGGAATTTATTCAAAACAGTGACAAAAATTTCTTTAAAGGCGTCAAAGATCATATTGAAGGACAAAAGGCAAAATTCCAAATTGAACCATTCAAAGTGGAGCCCACCCCTGAAGAAGTTGAACGCGGTGCTCCAACTGACTTCCTAGTTCCAATTACGTTTGATCAATCAAATTTTTTCGCATGAGGATCTTGGCCTGGAGTCTCTCTGAGATTCTAGCCGAGGTCAAGGTCATGGAAGGCGAACAAAAAGGAATCAAACACAACTTGTTGAAAATTTGTTGGTACATGCGCGGTGGTATTAGCATGGAAGAAGCCTATTATCTCACCATAGAAGATCAGCAGATAATAGGCAGCATTGTTAAAGAGAATTTAGAGACCACCAAAAAAAGTGGCCTCCCGTTTTTTTAATTATAACATTGACTTCAGTGCTGTTTTTTGCTGTGGAGTCAGTTTGCCAACAGCTTTTCTAATTTTGTCAGGAACAGTCATTGCCTGCTGTGCGGCCTGCTTGAGTTCTTGACCAATTGCACGCTTTGCCATACGGCCATTGGCACCAATCCACTGAGCACCGGCCCACTTGTACTGTTGACCATCCGAAGCAGTTAGAGTCATTCCAGTTGGAATTGTAGTACCGCCTGGTGCAGGAGGAGTACCAGAACTACCAGATGCAGGTGGTGTACCGCCTGGTGCAGGAGGAGTATTAGAACCACCAGATGCAGGTGGTGTACCGCCTGGTGCAGGAGGAGTATTAGAACCACCAGATGCAGGTGGAGTACCAGCACCACTAGCACCTCTCATGGCTCTAGTAGAAACTTTCATCATAATGTTATTGATCATCTCTTTGTTCAACGCACTGATGTCTGGCATTGCATCCAGTTCTTTACTCTTGGTATTTTTTGATTTCAAAAACCTCTTGAGATCCTTTGCAGTTGCATTGGCCACTGTCTTGTTTTGCGTTCCCAAATATTGATTGAATTGTTTGTATAAATCGTTAGCTGTAGCACCTAAGTTAGCTCTTCCGGCCAAATTAGCTGCGGTGTTGCCCATGCCAGGTACTCGTTTTAATGCACGAGCACCCATAGTTCTAGCTGCTTGTTTGATCCCACCAACTGGTGCTTCATCAACGGCGGTTACTTCATTAATTTTCATTTTTCTATTCCTCAGTGGCAATGTTATTATTATTTATATCATTTCTGTATCTACTTCGCAGATACAAGTTCTACGCTATCGCTTGAACTATTTTTTTTCTTTAGATGATATTTTTTTAGTGATAACATATTTAATCTTATATATATTCATGTAGATTAATCGGTCAGACGGAACCAGTCGCTGGTACCGTCGTCTTGTTTTTTCATGTGAGTATCACAGCCAAGACTTGGAAGTAGGTATTTTGCACTGCTCCGTGGGCTCTGACCTTTCCCAACCTACATCGACATCAAAATATAGTGTATAAGCTATAAAAACGTTTTTAAGAAATTTTCAAAACATTTTTATGGTGTATACACTATATTTCTACCTCCCGCCTCGTTCCTGGTGCTAAGGAGTTTTTTTAGAGCAATATGTGTGTTTTGATTGACAGCAATCAATCTATGCTAATACTTAAATCCTACTACCGGAAGTGTCTCAACATGTTTTGTGTTCGGTTATCAAGCCGACTTTTCCACAGCGGTATTTGTAAACTGGCCCGCCACCCTTATGTGCTGTAATGCTTTGCCTATATTGCCTACTTGTTGAGATAATCAATTGCTGATTTTGGTAACCAAGTTACCCATTTGCCTTGACAAGTTTCACAAATTATTTTGCCTCTGTGTGGTCCAAAATCGCCTATTACAGGTTTCCAGTTGTGATTTTCATGTTTGCCTAAATTAACTTCAAATTGACCCAAGTAATGATCCATTTTTTTCATAACTTACAACCTTTTAATGTGTGAGCCATGAACACGGACGCTTATCTGACCATTGTAGTAGTCATCTGTTTCTAAAACACGCCGTGCAAACTGTTCTCTTGCCTCAATGTAACTGCATTCTGCCTTGGATTTACAATAAAAAAGTATTTCTCTTTTGAAATTATCTGAGCCTAAGTTGTTTACGTCTTCGTTTAATTTATCGTTACTGCCATAATATTCGGCCCAATCTGAATCGACTTTTTCCCTGAGTTTTTTTCTTACTTTTTTGCCATTTTTTTGTGTGTGCATCTTGTAGCGAGTTTTTTGAAACTTCGCCAATTTTTTGCCTATATACATTTTACCTGAAGTCAAGTTGGTGATCAGATAAACAAAGCCCACACAGTCCTCTGGTAGCTCATTCACAGGTTTATCTTGATACATCCATTGCATCAAGTACTTATCGTGCCTTAGTTTTTGCCTTTTTGGTTCTGATTTTTTTTCTTACCTGAGCGCCATTCTTCTTGATTGACTAATTTTTGCCTATAACTGTAGTTTTGTCGTTCTTCATCCAATTGTTGTTGGTGTTTTCTTAATTCTCTATTGATACGGTCAGCGACATCTCTGACTTTACGTATGGCCTTTTGGGTAGCCCAATATGATCTTATGGAATGGTTTGTTTCCCACCATTCCCTTGCTTTATAATATTCCAACAAAGCAAGGATCATTTCATCATGACTGTCGTCTACATGCTCTTCCATTTATACAACACTTATTACATCTAAATCATTGCAATACGATGTAAATCCGTTTTCCTTGACAACTTTGAGTATATTATTAACACGACCAATCAATTCGTCTTTGTGACTGATGAGATAAATGTTTTTATTGCTGTTGCGTCCCATTTTTTTAAGTACACTCAAGCTATTTTCAACACCAGCACTGTCCATACCACTGTCGATCAATTCATCAATGAACAACAAGTTGATATTCTGATACAAACTTTCCCATACATCACGGAATGCAAAGCTCATTCCAAGAATTAAACGGTTTCTTTCACCTCTGCTCAGGTTATCAAAGTCTAAATCCTGTCCCAACTGTGTTATTTCAACATTTAGGTCATTTTGGAACACAACCTGATGTGGGAGACCAAGATTATCAAGATAATGTGTAAGTCTGTTGTTGAGATATGCAAGATTCTGGTCGATAATCTTTTTTCTTATAAAACTATCTTTGTTTGTAAGCAATTTAAGCAGGAATTCCTGATGATCTTTGAATTCTGTAAGATCATTAACCATTTTCCAGTTAATTTCCTGAATAGCAGTGGTTGTTAAGTCGTCAATCTGTGCTTGGTATGGGTCTTCTTCATTCTTTTTACTTTCAAGCGCATTTCTTAAGTTATCAACATTATTTCTGTGCTCATATGCTTCCTTTAGGCTATCATATGTAGTTGATGGGCGCCCGTTGATGTCACCTATGCTAGATAACGCAGTTAAAACTGGTTCAAGTTTGTTTGCGACTTCAAGTTGGTATTGCATTGCTTCATCAAGTTCTTTTTTCTTCTTTTCTAGTATTTCATTCTTCTTATCAGCATGAAGTTCTTGTCCACACGCATAACATGTAGCATCATCAAGCTCTACAATGTCCTTTTCAACTTTTGCAACGCTGTTTGTTGCTCTAACAAGCGCATTTTCCAGTGTTGATCGCTCTTTGTTGAGGTTATTAATGCTAGTTGTGTGTTCATTCCATTTTGCAAGCAAGTCATGTGCTTCCAATTCAGCTTCGATATCCAGCTCTTCTAACGCACCAACGTTTTTAGTTAATTTATCACAATCTTGTCTGCGTTTGCTTTCCCAAGCACGTTGCCTACCAATCAATGTATCAATACTTTCTTGAATTTTCTTGTTGGAAGTTTCAATAGCATTAATTTTTAACACTTCTTCATTGATGGTTTCCTTGGTGAGCCTGATCTGCTCACGCAATGAATCAGCCTTTTCAGAAAGTATAGTAATACCAAGTAACTGTTCAATGATCAAGCGTTGATCATTTGTTCTCATGCTTAAAAACGGTTCAGTGTATGTGTTAAGTGCCACAATATGCTTAAACATGTCGTGACTCATGCCCAACAGGTCATTGATGCTTTCCTGTGTCTTACGACTGTCACCCTGACTCTCATCTTCCATAACTTGTTCTTGGTTATTGATGTAAAACTTCATAACGTTGGGGGATCTACCACGTTCAATACGGTAGTCAGTACCATCTTTCTCAAAATGTAGTGTAACCAACATGCCCTTACTGTTGGTTTTGTTAATCAAGTTTCCTTTTTTGATGTTGGTTAATGCAGTTCCGTACAAAGCATATGATAATGCGTTGACAATAGTTGTTTTACCTGTACCATTGCGTGACCCACTATCATCACCACCCTGGTCTAAGTTCTCACCCAGTACTAGTGTTAGCTGATCTTGGTTAAAGTCTATTGCTTGAGTCTGGTTTCCCACACTCATGAAGTTTTTTACAGTTAAATCTTTTATCTTAATCATTGTAACCCATTATAAATGTCTAAAAGTGTTTTTTTGTTAAAGTTTTCAGTATCCAAGCTGTTGATCTCGTTGGAAACAATCTGATCAACACTTACAAAGCTTGATATATCAAGATCTGATGCTATATCCTCTAAATGCTTTTGTGGTACTAGTGAAATCTCTCTACAGTTATATTGAGATATAAAAGTTTCTTTGATAAAACTAGCTTCTTCAAAAGATATTGGAATATCCATGCTAACCCTGATGTACATCTTGGGTTTAATCAGTGCTTCAGTGTTGGACAATAATTCTGAAAGGTTTATAGTCCGATATTTGGGGCAATCTGGCCAATTGATATACTGTGGCTCAGCATCATTCTCTTTATCAAGGATCATCATGCCTCGATCATCATCCCAGTTATCTGCGTAGTTGTGAGGAAAAGTATTTCCTATGTAATGAATCTTTCCTTGTTTTTGTCTTTTGTGAAAATGACCGCTGAACACATATTCTTGATTTTTAAAATTCTCAATTTTTAATTCTCCGTGATCTGGCATTCTCACCATTGCGTTCATATAGAAACTTGGAAGTTCAAAATGTCCAAACAGGTATTTGGCTTTGATCTTTTCCATTTTTTTCCATTCATCCCCAACCAACCAGGGTACAAGTGCTACATCATCCTTGACTGTTATTTCATCAACAACAGTGACACCAGGAATATGCTTTGCAAACTCAGTTGACTTTACATCACGCTTGTCTTTATAATACAAATCATGATTGCCAGCAAACATGTAGAAGTTTTCAAATGCAGCACCTAGTTTTTCCAGTGATCTAATGCCTGCGTCCATGGTTGTTAGGTTTAAACTGTTTCGGTTATGGTTCCAGTCACCGCAAAACAATGCAGTTTCACAACCGTTTGCTTTTGCAGTTTCAATAAACCAATCTACAAAATCTTCACAATCCTGATTGTGTGTTTTGCTGTTACTTTTCATCCCAAAATGGATGTCAGTGAATACTGCTGCTTTTTTAAACATAATCTAACTCCAATAATTTTATTATATAATAATAACCGGTTAAAGTCAACTATTACTTGTCTGAAAACACAGATGGAGGCGCAGCCTCGTTTCGTTTAACAGCAGCTTCCCATTCACCCTCATTTTGTCTAGTGTGGCTGGGGTTTAAATTGTTCATCTCGAGAATATCATCTCTGATATTTTGGTTTCTCTTTTCCAAATTAATAATTTTAACAAAACTATTTGTCACTGTTGCAGTGTAGTATGCAAATGGATTATTGGACTTTGATTCATCAAATTGCAACCCTATTTGAGATAGTTGAAGGATTGCTTGCCCTTTCATTTCATCATTGTATGTGTATCCGCGAACATTGCCACGTGTTGCATAACGGTCCACCAGTTTAAGCCACATCATTGCAAGTTTGTTGGTGGCACGTCCATGATCTTTTGAAAAGTTACCGTTGTCCATGCCTCCTTGCCAATGACTTTTGCCCACGCACACCAAATTGTTATCAATGTCAAATTTCCAATGCTGGAATGGTGGAAAATTTAATTTGGTTTTTGTATCTGCAATCGTTTTTGGGTTCTTTTTTCTTCCTATTTCTTCAGGAACATGATCGTATGTCATTATACGAAATATTAAATCAGTCTTTTCAATAGTTCTGTAATCAACTTCACATTCAGCTTGCTTAACTTTTTGGCCTATGCTTTTGCGATACTCATAATCCTGATTGCTCATTAGCTTTGCTTTGTTTTTCTTAGCTTCAGCGATGGTTCTTATATTTATTTTACTAACATCAGATAAGATTATATCAAAATCTGCATATGCATCATCAACATAGCTATTGAATGTGTTCTTTGATTTGTGTATTTCTTTTAGAATATCTTTATTATTTAGATAATTTACTTTTTTCAATGAATTCTCCTAGAATTTCTTTATTATAATATATGTAGTTAATTTTGTCAACTAAATACATTGGGAGATCGTCAATGGCAATATTTAGTGGATTTAACAACATAGCTTCAGCGTTGAGCAATGCGACGTCTGGGCTATCCAGCATTTCAAACTCAGTAAATACTTTTACTAGTAATTTGAACACTGGAGCACAGCAGGTGTCTTCAGCAGCCAACACATTTACAAGTTTTGCAAGTAATCCGCTGGGTACTATAGCATCAGCGACACGCAGTGCAGCATCAAACATCGACAATTTGATTACAGGGTTTGGTGCTAATATAAACAGTGTTGGTACAGGCATCAGAATGCTGGGAAATGCCACACAGGGGGTATCAGCAGGTGCAAACCCTACATCTAGGACAGTGGTTACTGCAACAGTTGCTCAGTCAGTATCAGCTAGGAATGACAGTGCTTTGGCTAATGATTGGCGAGTAAGCTTGGCGGTACCAAACCTGATACAAGGTGGAGAAATCTTAAGACCTTTGGGCAACACTGGAAATAGAATGGTTTTTCCATTTAACCCTGTAATAATGTTTGGACAAACAGCAAGTTATTCATCAATCTCTCCTACACATTCTAATTATAATTTCCATGCTTATCAGAATAGCCAAGTTGACAATATAAGCATAACTGGTGAGTTTGTTAATGAAAATGAATCAGATGCAAAGTATTGGATCGCAGTTGTTCATTACTTAAGAGTAATGACAAAAATGTTTTATGGGAACGGGGAAAACTTGGGAAATCCTCCACTGTTGACTAGATTAAATGGATATGGCAAGCACGTATTGAATGATATACCAGTAGTAATAAGCAATTTTACAGTTGATTTACCATCAGACGTTGATTATATCCCTTGTGTGGTATTAGGAGAAACCAACTACGTACCAGTGCAATCGAATGTGACGGTTACGTGCCTGCCAAACTATTCAAGACGCAGTGTGGCAAAGTTTGATTTAAAGAAGTTTGCTGATGGTGGATTTGTTGGCGGCAACAAAGAAGGATTTATCTAATGAATAATTATAATGTTTATTCAAAAACAAAAGTAACGCCAGCTGGATATTTGGATTTCTTGGAAGTGCAAACGGTTCCATCTGCTGCAACTGACATACTTTATGAAATCACACCAGCATATACACACCGACCTGATCTATTGGCAAACGATTTATATGGAAATAAAAATCTATGGTGGGTTTTTGCTCAGAGAAACATAGATGTGTTAAAAGATCCAGTTTATGACTTTGTTGCTGGTACTAAAATATTTTTACCACAAGGGCAAAATTTAATCAAAAGGTTAGGGTTATAAATGGCAATTAATTTTGGAAGTCTTGGAAGCCAACTTAATCAAGTAAATTCTAAAATACAATCTGGGTTGCAGACCGTAACACAAGCAGTTGCACAGCCCAATTCTGAATTTCCCAATCTTTTAAATTCAGCTCAACGTGATCTTAATACCTTTTCATCTTCATTTAGTGATGATTTGACAGGTTTTGGCCGTGCAATAAACCAAAACTTGGCGCCTGGGTTTAGTGATTTTCAAACAGCAATTAATAAAACCATGTCACAGATTGACCCAGCATTGGGTGGCGTCGTCACAAACTTGGATCAATTTTCTTCAAACTTACAGTTGCAAGTTTCAGGTGCAGTAACAGGTATCACGTCCCAGCTACAAGGAAATTTAAGTCAAATAGCAGGTATATCTAATCAATTAACAGGTGGTATAACTCAGTTAACTGATAATATTGGACAGATAACAGGAAATGTGAGTCAATTAGCTGGACAGGTTTCTGGTGGATTAAGTCAGCTAACTGGAAATTTAAATCAAATTTCAGGAGGGTTTTCCAATATATCTGGTCAATTAAACAATAGCTTAACACAAGTTTCTGGTGTATTTGGAAATATATCAGGATCAGTTGCAAACTTTAACAACAGTTTGTCTGCAGGAGTCAATAGGCTGCAAAGTAGTTTGGGGAATGTTTCAGGAGCAATAAACACTATAAGTAGTATTGCATCAAATCCTGGAAGATTTATAAAAGATAAATTAAACGGGTTAGTTGATGCTGGACTGGAAAGAATCCTCGAACCAATTAATAGATTGACATCACTTGGGCAAAATCTTGCAAGTTCAATTTTAAATTTTAATCCTATAACAGTGATAACCAGGGACATCGCCAATTTACAAGGTCTAGTGGGTGGACGATTTGCACAGATGACTGAAGCATTGCAGGATACTGGAAACTATTATTCATTACTCACCAAAGGACTTGAGGATATTAGGTTATTGGGAAGTTCAATATCTGGAATTGATTCTGGAATTGGTTCTGGTGAGTCTTCTAGTCGAATTGAAAATCCATTAAGAAATTTTAATAGTTTCAATAGCATTATAACTTTGGGAATTTTAACTGGGGAACAATACAACACTCCTGAGAGTTATAGGCAATCAGAGTTTGATAGAATACTAGTTCGCAGTGGCGGTGGATCATTGTCAAACAGAGTGAGAACGTATGCTGAAGGTTCTGATAATGCCGAATATTTTATTGATAATTTGGAAATAGATGCGATAATTGCACCTAACCCCAACACTGGTGTGAGCACTGGATTGAATGTAAAATTTACAGTTACAGAACCATACAGCATGGGTAAATTTTTAGAAAGCATGATATTGGGCTGTGTTGATATTGGGTACAACAACTATAGTGAAGCACCATTTTGTATCAAAGTTGAATTTGCTGGATGGGATGAGTATGGTGAAAAGATAACATCTCCAGCAACCCCTAAATATATTCCTATTAAATTAATTAACATGGGTTTTGAAGTAACAGATCAGGGCAGTGTGTACAATGTTGAAGCAATTGCGTACAATGATAGAGCTATGGAAGACACTGTCAATCAGATAAAAACACCAATCACTTCATTGGGAGCAAGCGTTCATGAAGTTCTTGAAACCTCAGCATCTGCAGTAACACGTACTATGAATGCCAGAATCGAAACACTTGAAGAGAAGAAAATAATAGTTGGATATGATAGGTATCTCATAGTATTCCCAAAAGATCGTGCATCATTAAGTGCAGCAATCAGATCAGGGGTAACTAATCCCGACTTGCTAACGCGAGTTGCTGAAGAAGAATTGGCTGTGCGTAAGGGAATAGAAGAATCTAGACTTGAATTAGAATCATCACCAGGGACAGTTCAAGTAGTATCATCTGCACCACCTAAAACATATAGTTATTTAAAAACCTGGGCAATGAATGAAAATAACATGAATGTTATTGGCAGAGCTGGGTTAACCGTGGACACAAGAGCTGCTGGGACTGCTGGATTTACTCCTCCTAGTGATGTATATGATGATGCAATTTTGCGTGGCCTCCGTCGTGATACGAATGAAGCAATTGTGCCTGAAAAATCAAGAGACTTTAGTTTTGACTCAGGGGAAAGAGTGACCAGAATTATTGAAGAAGTGGTTAAATCGAGTCAATACATTGAGGAATCAATGGAGAACAAATCAACACCAGGATTTAAGCCTTGGTTTAAAATTGAAACCATGGTGTTTATTGAAGAAAATGATGAAGTAAGTGCTTCAATTGGTAGACCTAGAATGACCTATGTTTACTCAGTTATACCCTATGCAGTTGATGAAGCAAAAGTAGCAGCGCCAACTCAGATTCCTGGAGCAACAGCTGAACTTAAACAAGAAGCAGCCAAAGAATACAATTACTATTATTCAGGAAAAAATGAAGATATTATTGATTTTAACATAAATTTTAATAATGCTTTTTATCAGCATTTAGCTTCAAATTATGGACAACCAAGAGCCACTGCTGCAAGTTCTCAAACTGGAATGAATTCAGTAACTGGAACATCAATTGCTCAAGCACAGCGTCTTGACGTTGGTAAAACGTTGGAACCAATAAGTTCAATAACAGAAGGGGTGAACACTGGGTATTATATAAATGGGGGAACAGTTCTTTCAGCTGAAAGTGCATTTAAAAAACAACTAGCAGATATGATTCATGATAGAATAATCAATAGTCCAATAGATATGATCACTGCTGAAATGGAAATATGGGGAGATCCTTATTTTATGCCATCTGATCAGGGCAACTATACATCAACTCCAATAACACCAATGTTGACTGCTGATGGTACTATGAATCCAACATCCAATGATGTGTTCATAGTATTAAATTTTAGAACTCCTTTGGATTATCAAATAAATGGATTTGTTATGGACATGCCAGAACTGGTAAGACCATTTAGCGGATTATTTAATGTTCTTGGTGTGACCAGTGTTTTCAATGAGGGAAAATTTACGCAAACACTCAAACTGATAAGGCGCCGCAATCAAAATGCTGAAGGGCAAATTACTGGGACCAAATCTCCTGTTGAAGAAGACCCAAATCCAACGACAAAATTAGCAACACCGACTATCTCTGCTACAGCAATGTCAGCAACTGGAAATTTATCCACAGTGGGGTACGGTGACGGAAAAATTGACCCAAGACTGGCAGCCGCAGTAAGTCAACAATTATCAGGACAAGGATACACCACTGCTGAGATTAACGCAGTGCTTACTGGTAATACATCAAGTGCAACTGCCCCTGGCAGATTTGGAGATGGAACTCGCGGAGGATCAACAACGTCAGCTACTCCTTTGGTAGGCTATGGTGCTGGCCAAGTTGACCCTAGATTAGCAGCAGCCGTGCAGTCAAGAACAACTACTACTAGACCACCAACCCGTCCTGGGCAGCAAACATCTGGCCCTGCTGCATTGGTGGATAGAAACGCCGGTGGACGTGGTGCTGCTGGTGGGACATTTATATAAAAGAGAACGCTATGGTACAAATTACAGATCAAGAAAAATTAGTATTAAAACTAGTAGCAGAATGGGAATCTGGATCTCTGGGATACGAGGCATATTATCCTGGTAGCAGAGATTCGACAATACCTTCCAAAACCCTAACAGAAATCAGTGTATTTCAAGAAGAGATGTTAGCCAACCAAAGAAGAAATGGAGTGGAGGAGCCCTCATCTGCTATTGGCAGATATCAATTTATAAGAGACACGTTTAGAGCAGCATACACTGGATTAAACATGGATCCTAACAGAATCAGATTTACCCCTGAGATACAGGATGCATTAATACTGTACATATTAAAGGCTCGTCGTGGTATGGAATTATGGAAAGCTGGCAATTCTGTTAGGGAAAGACTGATAGCGTACAAGGTGGACCCAATAACAGATGATCCAGACATCGGATTTCATGTGTTGCTTGCTCTTGAATTCGCTAGTGTTCCAGCGCCGTATAGCTTTGTATATAGTACTAAACGGAGATCAGTCACTGCTGGAGAAACAGTATATCCTTCTAACAATGAAGCAAAGCACGAAGTAGCCAGATTTACTGCACAACTAAAAGATATACGAAACGGTGGAACTGGTGTTGTAACTGATGTTGATATTTCAGCAGCAAGTGCAAATGGTGCATTGCCATCACAGGGGTCGTCATCTAGAAGAGTGGCTGAAAATGCATCCTCTGGAGGGCAGCGTATGACGGGCGGACATGCTACTACCAGAAGTGTGGGATCAGCTGCAACATTGCCGGTGGCATTAGATGTTTACATATACCAAAAAATAGATTTTTACGACAATCGTTATGACTTTAGAACAGGAAAAAAAGTTAGAGATATGGGAATAAATGGAACAGCATCAGCAACAGATGTTGGAACAACTTCACCGATAACAGATGAACCTGGCATAGCGCCACCACCAGAAAGTACGTCAAATCAAATTGATCCTGGATTACGCAGCGCCGCAGATGCAAATCTTGCAAAACAAGGATATACACTGGCAGAAAGAAATGTATTATTATCAGGAACTGCAATTACAGCATCTTCACCGGGTAGTCTGGGAGATGGATTGCGTGGACCAAGTACTACTGTGAAACAAATCCCAGCAGGTACACCAACTGTTGGCCCACAATAATCAAGATTTGCTAAATTATATTATACTAACTATTTCAAGGATCTAACAAAATGTCAAATAACAGGATGTCAAGAAGTACTGTGATGGATCAGCCAATTAGAGACTCAGGTCCCTATGAGGCAATGGTGATAAACCACCTTGATCCTTTTAACATGGGAACTTTGGAAGTTGAGTTGCTGAAGCACAGCAGCGCCTCTGGTATTCCTGAACGAACGGGACAATTGGTTCCTGTTAGATATTTGTCACCATTTTATGGTGTTACTCCGGTTGGCGGAGTCCAGCCAAATGATGGGTATCAGTTTACACAAAAAAGTTATGGATTTTGGGCAGTGCCGCCTGATCCTGGCACCAGAGTTTTGGTGATATTTGCTGAAGGTCATGCAGCGTATGGATATTGGATTGGATGTATACAAGATCAAAACATGAATTTTATGGTTCCTGACGGACGTGCCAGTACCACACTGACCACGGCTGGCACTCCTGACAATTTGCGTGGGACCAAACTGCCAGTGGGTGAGTTTAACAAGTCAGTTGAGCAAGGTGAAAAAATTGACCCAACTCTTTTTGATAAACCTTATAACAAGGATTTTACTGAAATTTTAGAAGTACAAGGGCTTTTGAAAGATGAAATCAGAGGCACAACGACAACCAGTGCTAGACGAGAGGCGCCCAGTATGGTGTTTGGTATAAGCACACCAGGGCCGCTGGATAAACGAGTGGGCCATCTTACAACCTCATATGGGCCAGACGGATCGCAAATACAGATTCCATTCAACCGCTTGGGTGGATCCAGTTTCGTAATGGATGACGGTGATGACAAATTCATAAGGGCAACTCATGCAGAAGAGGGTCCACCAATTTATATCAACAAAGAAAATCAAGAAGAGGGTGGTGACGAAACTATACCACAAAATGAATTAATACGATTGAGAACTAGAACTGGGCATCAAATATTACTGCATAACAGTGAAGATTTGATTTACATTTCTAATTCTAGAGGAACTGCTTGGATTGAACTAACCAGTGATGGAAAAATAGATATTCATGCCCAGGACAGTATCAGTGTGATGAGTGATACTGATATCAATTTCACTGCTGAACGTGACTTTAACGTTGAAGCAGGACGTAATATTAACATGAAAGCGAGTGCTAGGTGGAGTGATCATAATACTACAGAGGAAGGTGTTGAAAGTGGACGTATTCAAATAGAAAGTAAATTTAATACTAATATTGACGTGGGTAATGATTTAAAATTAACAGTCACTGGTGATTATGATTTAACAGTATTGCAAGATTTTAGAACAACTGTATCCAGTAATTATCACTTAAAGATAGACGGAAACATAATACAAAGGTCAAAGGGATCAACGAGTGAAAGCTCAGGACTCAGTTGGTATCGTACATCAGATTCAAACATTAATGATTTTGCAACAGGTAGTATATTGGAAACAGCGTCAAGTGGTGATATTATGTCCAGGGCAGGGACCAGTATTTTTCATTCAGCAGCCTCTAATATTGAAAATGTAGCTGGATCTGGATATTACAATAAATCAGGTGGTGACTTTGATGTAACGTCGGGCGGCACGGTGTATTTGGATGGTAGTCCAGATGTGAGATTGAACCAAGGTCATTCGTCACCTGCTGGCAATGCTGCAACCGCGCCGCGAGCTACTGAACCTGTGGCTGCAAATTTAGTAACATTATTGAGTACATACACTTTACCTTATATCATTCCTGGTGTTGATCAGCCAATAACATATGAAAGTATAATAACGAGAGCCCCTCAGCATGAGCCCTGGCCTTTGCATGAGAATATGAATCCACTGGGAGTAAAACGTGATCAAACTGACAGGGAGAATCCTGGACCGTTGGTGACTGCTGATAGAATTCTTACACCTGATACATTTACAAAAAACCGTGGTGGATTACAATCAAGTGTGCGGATTTCAGGGTCAGGGGGCCAAATTAGCAGTGGTTCCGACAGGTACGAAGATGCAGATGTAAATTCAGAAGTGTCAGCACCTATGAATGTCACTGCAACATCACCTGGTATATATGGAGATGGACTCAGAGGTCCAGGCCCGTCAGCAGAAGTTACAGCCGCCAGACCTTCCAATACTGCTGGAATTAATTATGGAACTCTAAAACCCAACGTAAAATCACGCAACATCAAAACACCACGCCGAAACCCTAGACAAAACATTATTGATGCAATATCTCTTGCAGCAACACAAGTATTGCCACCTGGCTATTTCTTAGCAATAACACCAAAAGGTGGCTGGGATAACCCCCAGCAGAGAACAGAATATTCATATAATCACGGTATGGGCTACGCAGCAGATTTTCATATCTATCCTCCAGGTGCATCAATTCCAGACGGCAGGTTAGATTTTACTCAACATGCGGAAATATATAAAAAACTTATAGAACGGTTGTTGATTAATGCAAACAACCGTGGTGTAGTGCCAGGGATAGCAGGATATTCCTCTCCAGGGTATTTCTTACATTATGATGAAACACCAAGTCGTACTCCCAATCCAGGTGTAGTACGACGTGGTGATTGCATAACTTGGAATAAAGGAACCGCAGGGCGTATAACAAAGGAGGCAATATCAAATGTACGCCGCGGCTTGTCTAGCTAAATATTGTTATGAGTAGTTTAGAAAAAAATCTTTATAAAAGAGTCACTGTTGACGGGAACCCAAGTAGAGCAAGGGTTGGTCGTGCATATCGCGGATTTTCAACAGTGAGTGAAAATACTGAAAATTTTGCACTTTATGATTTTGAATTAATAAAGCAGGATATCATTAATCATTTTCATATAAGACAGGGTGAAAAACTAAGCGACCCAGGATTTGGAACAATTATTTGGGATCTGCTTTGGGAACCATTTACTGATAGAGTGCGTGATGCTATTGTTAAAAATGTAACTGACATAATTAATTATGACCCTAGGGTGCAAGTTGAACAGATTTTAGTTGACAGCTACGAACAGGGCATAGAGGTAAACTGCACATTATCATATGTTCCATACAATATTTCAGAACAATTATTGTTTAAATTTGATCAGAAATCATTAAAAACATAATTATATGTGTAGTTAACAAAACTGATAAATACCTTACAAATGTGAGGATTAATCAATGTCATCAACTGATAGACAGTCAAGGCTTTTAGCTACAGAAGACTGGAAAGCTATATATCAATCATTCCGTAATGCGGATTTTCAAAGCTATGATTTTGATAATCTCCGCCGTACAATGATAAATTATCTGCGTCAAAATTATCCAGAAGATTTTAATGATTACATTGAAAGTTCAGAGTATCTTGCGCTAATTGACCTAATTGCATTTCTTGGTCAAAATCTAAGTTTCCGTGTTGACTTAAACGCACGTGAAAACTTTCTTGAAACTGCTGAACGAAGAGAAAGCGTTTTACGCCTTGCAAGATTGATATCGTATAATCCAAGTAGAAACTTGCCAGCAAATGGTTTGTTAAAATTTGAGTCAATCAGCACCACTGAAAGTGTCAAAGACAGTACTGGCTTAAATCTTGCAGGAACAGTTGTTAGATGGAATGATAGATCTAACACAAACTATTTTGAACAATTTATTAAAATATTAAATTCTGCGCTACCAGTTAATAACAGTGTTGGTAGACCATTACAGCGTGATATTATTGCCGGTGTGACAACGGAACAATATAGAATTAATGCGTTGAATACTGCTGCTCCATTGTTTAATTTTTCCAAAAGTATAGAAGGTGTTAATACTCGATTTGAGGTAGTGAGCACTGCAATAAACAATGGTAACATTGTTGAAGAGCCTCCACTTCCAGGAAACAATCCTGCATTTTTATACAGAGATGATGGACAGGGTGCTGGTAGTGGTAACAGTGGATTCTTTATGCACTTCCGTCAGGGCAAAATGGAGATTGGCAATTTCCAAGTGACAAATCCCACGCCAAATCAAATTGTAGCAATTGATGCTACTAATATCAATGATTCAGATGTATGGCTTTACAGCACTGATACATCTGGTTTTGAATCAGCATTGTGGACTAAACTAGATGCAGTTGAAGGAAACAATGTAATTTATAACAGTTTGTTTAATGGAAACAGAAATCTTTATGCTGTGACAACTAGAATTGAAGACAGAATTAACTTGGTTTTTAGTGATGGGGTTTTTGGAAACTTGCCATCTGGTAATTTTAAAATATATTATAGAACAAGTGCGAATGCCAACAGTACCATTGTTCCTGGCGCAATGCAGGGTATAAAAATTGAAATACCTTACATCAGTAAAAATAACACCACAGAAGTATTAAAAATTGGATTGAGCTTAAAAACTGCGGTATCTAATGGTAGACCAACTGAAACAAATGCAGACATCAAACAAAATGCACCTGCTACATATTATACACAAAACAGATTGGTTACAGCAGAAGACTATAATATTGGTCCTCTGGGAATAAGCCAAGATATTATTAAAACAAAAAGTGTTAATCGTATTGCAAGCGGTATCAGCCGATATTATGACTTGAAAGACCCTAGTGGAAAATATAGTAACACTAGTGTATTTGCAGATGACGGTGTTATATATAAAGAAGAGTTTACTACCAAGACAAATTTTACATTTAATTCACAGTCTGATGTTGAGGGTATAATATATAACGTAATTGAACCAATGCTTTCAAATGAAAATGCAAAAAACTTTTACCTTTCAAAATATCCAAAAATTATTGTAGATGACCTTAATGCAACTTGGAACCAAGTTACATCAGAAACAAACAGATGTACTGGATATTTTCAGGATCTAGAAGGCATTGTATATGGAGTAGGTTCATTTGTTTCCAATAATTTAAAATTAGTTGAAGTTGGAACAATGTGTAGGTTTACAGCACCAACTGGATTTTACTTTTTATCTGATGGAACCCTAACTGCTGATTCAACAAAAAAAGATATTAGTAATTATAAGTGGTCGAAAGTAGTACAGGTAGTTTCAGATGGAACCACGCTAACTGCATCCGGGCTAGGTCCAATCACATTTAATGATAATATACCAGCTGGGGCAGTTTTAAACAGGATAATTCCTGCATTGTCAAAAGTATTAATAACTGACGTTAAAACTCAAATTATTGATCGTACATTTTCATATAAAGACTATGCACTACGATACGATCAAACTGATAGACAGTGGAAAATTATAACATCTGAAAATATTAACACTATTAACAATTTTACTACTGGTAAAGCTGGTGATGACAGTGGCAAAAATCTTGATTCTAGTTGGTTGTTATATTTTAAAACAGATGGTGAAAAATATACAATTACTAAAAGAAATTTAAGATATGTTTTTGAAAGTTCTGATGAAGTTAGATTCTTTTTTGATAGTGCTGATAAAATATATAATCCCAAAACAGGGCAACTAATGAGCGATCAAATAAAAATCTTGAGTATAAACACAAAACCGGATCAACTAGTTCAATTCTCAGGTGATTATCAATGGTCAATAAGTGATGCATATCGTGATAGTGACGGCTATGTTGACACTAAAAAGATACAATTAAAGTTTTATGATTCTGATGATGATGGTGTTATTGACAATCCTGAAATATTTGAAGATATTGTTAACGAAACAGTTAACCCAAAAACAAAATATATATTCCAAAAGAAATATACCACAACAGATGGAGTGGAAGATTTTAAATATATTAATAATCCTTCAAATATAGTAAGAGTTGTGCAAACTGAGTCAGAGATTACTCCAGTTAATCCTGGATGGGTTGAAGGACAGGTATTTTATATTATAAATGACAAAGTGTTTAAAACTTTGAATATATCTAAAAATAACAAAACAATAAATACAGAATATAAAGCGTTTGTTGGTAGAGATAACATTAAATTTCATTACATTCACGTTGCAGACAGCAATTATAGAATAGATCCAGCATCTAGTAACATAATTGATACATATGTATTAAGCAAAGATTATGACACAGAAGTTAGAAAATATTTAAAGGGTGGTATTGACTCAATGCCACTTCCTCCCAGCAGCGATCAATTGTACAGAACTTATGGTGCAAGTATTAACAAAATTAAGTCAATAAGTGACGAGGTAATTTATCATCCAGTAAAATACAAAATGCTGTTTGGGCCAAAGGCCAGAGAAGATTTGCAAGTAACATTTAAAATTGTCAAAAACCCAGCAATAACATCCAACACAAATGAACTTAGGTCAGCAGTTGTTGATGCAATTAATAGGTTCTTTGCTATTGAATATTGGAACTTTGGAGATACATTCTACTTTCAAGAACTTAGTGCCTATATTATGAATACGCTGAGTCCAGAATTGGTAAGTATAGTGATAGTTCCAAAGCAGGCATCGCAGTCATTTGGTAGTTTATTTGAAATTAAATCTGAAAGTGATGAAATTTTTGTTAATGCTGCTCAAGTAACAGATGTGGAACTTATAGATGAGATAACAGCTACAAATCTACAAGCAAGTGGCAATATAATAACAAGTGTGTCAAGTGGCACAAACAGCATTCAAAGTGCGTAAAGCGGAGTTTAAATTAGATAATGTCTAACGGTCAAAATGAATACGGTCTTCCTACACCTGGTAACGAAAAAAGAACAGCATCAGAATTGCTGCCAAGATTTTTTAGAACAACTGCAAATACAAAATTTTTGCAAGCAACAATTGATCAATTAATTCAACCTGGTGTAGCGGAAAAAATAAACGGGTACACTGGTAGGAAAACTGCCAAAGCGTTTAATCCAACTGACAATTATATTGGTGACGTGACTGCTAATCGTGAAAATTATCAATTAGAGCCTGCAATGGTCATTAAAGACAATTTGGATAACGTCACAGTTTATAAAGACTATAATGATTATATCAATCAACTAGGTGCATTTGGATCAAATACAACCAACCATAGCAGATTAAATTCTCAAGAAACATACGCATGGAACCCTAATATTGATTGGGATAAATTTGCAAACTTCCGTGAATACTATTGGCTACCAACTGGTCCAATTGGAGTACCAGTTAGGGGTCAGAGTATAGACGTTACTAGCACATATACTGTGACAGCAGTTCAAGAAGATGACAATGTTGCTTATGTGTTTAATGATGGGTTTACTAGAAATCCAGATTTAAAATTATACAGAGGGCAAACATATCGATTTGAAATAGACACACCTGGAAACCCAATAGCGTTTGCAGTTACACGAAGTTTTACTCCTGGAAATGCAGTAATAGTTGCAGGAACAGAAGGTATTCGTGGAAATGGACTTTATGATGCGACACTATATGGTAACGAATATGATATTGGTGATTATATTGTATTACCGTCAAGTGGATCAGTGACTTTTGGTGATGCTGACAATGTTAGTACATTGTTTCCTGATGGTATTAGAAAGCTTGGTGAATCTGGTGAAGAAATTGCAAATGTTTATATTGAAAAAGGTACTATTGAATTTACAATTCCATATAATGCTCCTGAAAAACTGTATTACATATCAAAAAATGACATTGATACCAGTGGTTTAATAAAAATATATGATATTGAAGAAAACACTTTCTTGGATATTGAAAACGAAATACTGGGAAAGAAAAAATATACAAGTTCCAATGGCATAGCTCTTACTAATGGACTTAAGGTTTATTTTCAAGGGTCAGTGACTCCTTCAAAATATGAAAATGGTAACTGGTATGTTGAAGGTGTTGGTGAAAAGATCAAGTTAATAAACGAATATGATTTGACAATACCGTCAACTTATTCAAGTGATACTCCTGTTGAATTCGATGCCCAAGGGTTTGATATACTGCCTTATGCAAACACAAGTTCTTATCCTGGAAACAAAGATTACTTTGTAATAAATCGTTCAAGTGTTGATAGAAATGCTTGGACTCGATATAACAGATGGTTCCACAAAGATGTAGTATTTAAGAGTTTTGAATACAATGGATTACCAATAGATATTGATGAATCTACTAGAGCAAAGCGTCCTATAATAGAATTTGAAGCAGGATTAAAGCTTTACAAATATGGTACTGAAGCAAAGCAGGACATTGATTTAATTGATGTATATACCAAAGATGTGTTCAGTACAATTGAGGGCAGCCTTGGATACATTATTGATGGTGTTGAACTTTCTGAAAATATGAGAGTGATGTTTGTTGCTGACACCGATATTTTAGTTAGAAATAAAATATTCCAAGTTAACTTTATCACATTAAATGGTATTAGACAGATATCATTAACAGAAACTTCTGATTCTGAACCATTGGAATTGGAAACAACTCTAGTTCGACTTGGTAACAAGTATGCTGGCAAGATTTTTTATTACGATGGTATTGATTGGAAAGCAACTCAGGAAAAAACAAAAAACAATCAACCACCAAAGTTTGACTTATGTTGTCCGCAAGGAAATTTTTACAGCGATCCAACAGTGTTCAATTCATCTACGTTTACTGGTACTAAAATTTTCTCTTATAAAGAAGGTACCGGAGTGGCTGATAGTGAACTTGGTTTTGCTCTTGAATATCGTAATATTGAGAATTCAGGTGATATAGTTTTTGAATTTAATTTATTAACTGATACCTTTCTAGTTCAAACTGCATCTGGAAACATTACTATAAAAACTGATACTGCAAATTTACGAAAATATAACGATAGAACTACGTTTAATTGGGTAAATGGATGGTCAAGTACACCGACTATCAGTAAACAACGTGTATTGCGTCAATATAACGCAGTTAGAGGTTTCCTTAACAATTTTGAAATTGACGTTTATGACAATGCAGGTGAGCTAACTGATCTCAACGTGGCGGTTTATGTTAATAATCAAATTAAGCGTATCAATGTTGATTACATTATTTTTAAAACAAATTATAGAGCATATATCAGATTTATTGATAATTTGTCAGTTAATGATGTAGTGTTGCTAAAAACACAAAGCAGTGCTGTGAAGAATTTAAATGGATGGTATGAGTTTCCGATTAATTTGGAAAAAAATCCACTAAATGCTGATATAACTGAATTTACTCTTGGTGAAGTTATTGATCATGTTAATTCCATGATTGAAGAACTCAGTGATTTTACAGGAATCTATCCTGGCATTAGTAATTTGCGAGATCTAGGAGATCTTGACAAATACGGAAAAAGATTTGTAAAGCATAGTGGTCCAATTAACCTTCCACTATATCATATTACTAGCAAGCAATACAACATCGTTAAAGCTTTGGAACACAGCAGCAATGAATATTCAAAATATAAAAGAATATTTTTGGAAACTGCAAGTGATTTAGGTTATGATGGTCCAATTAAAAACCATGTTGATGCTATATTGACTGAGATTAACCAGGATAAAATTAGAACACAACCATATTATTTTAGTGATATGTTTGGGTATGTTCCAACAAACAGAATTGAGTATGAAGTATTGGATGCAAGTAATCCTTACTATTCATTGACGCAGTCATTCAGTTTGACTACACTTACTAGCTCTAGTGTTAATGTTTATTTGAACGGAATTCAATTAGTACATTCAAAAGATTACACGTTTAGTAATGAAGGATTTGTATTAATTGATGCAAACCAACAAGAAGGTGACATAATTGAAATATATGAATACGATACCACTGATGGTTCATATGTTCCACCAACACCGTCTAAGTTGGGGTTATATCCAACCTATCGTCCTGAACTTACTATCGATGACACATATCTGACGTCTGTGCCAGAAAGTACTGGTCCCTTTAAGATATATGGAGAACGCTCTGATACTCATGCACGTGGATGGTTCTATCCTGTGTATATCAGCAAGCGTTCTGCTCAGGATGCTGATACGGATGGTCAAGCAACGTTGATACAATTAGCAGGTTTGAGTAAACTTCTTTATGTTCCTGCTAGTTCATATTCAAATGCTGCACAATATACAAATGACTATGATGAATATCCATACGGTACAGCAATGGTACGCGGACATGATGGAAGTTATATAGCTGCGTTCAAGGATTATAGAGATGGACTGTTGTTGGAATTTGAGACTAGAATATTTAATAACATAAAAGTAAACTATAATTCTCAAATTTTAGATATAAATGATTTTGTTGGTGGAAAATTTAGAGACACTGGCTTTACCAAAAGCGAAATAGATAACTCGTTACTGCAAGATTTTATAAGATGGTTAACCTTGGTTGACAATGATTATACCACTAACGATTTTATTAACAGAGAAAATCAATTTACTTTTAACTATTCAACATTAACCTCAGTTGTTGACGGAGCACAGCTACCAGGGTTTTGGAGAGGGGTATACCTTGAAGCATTTGACACTGATAGGCCACACAGTCATCCATGGGAAATTTTGGGAATAACTATTAAACCGATCTGGTGGGACACTGTATATGGTGCAGCACCATATACAAGTAATAACCTAGTATTATGGGACGATATTGAGCAAGGTATTATTAGAGAACCAAATAAACCAGTTGTAATCAAAGAAAAATATGCACGTCCTGGATTAAGAAACTTCATTCCTGCAAATGAGCAAGGACTACTGCGTAGTCCAATTGAATCAAATTATGCAAAGAACTTTTTCTTTAGATCAATTGGAGATAATTTTAAATTTGGTGATCACTCACCAGTGGAAACAGCGTGGAGAAGAAGTTCTGAGTATCCGTTTTCAATAATCAAATCTTGGTTAATACACCAACCTTCAAAGGTAATGGGAGTTGGATTTGACCTGTCAAGAATACAAAAGAATTTAGCAGGTCAGAATATCTATTCTGAAACTGGTAAACACTTGACTCTTGATGCATTGGTATTTCCAAATTCATATCAAGATAGTCAACGTATTATGACATCGGGATTGGTGAATTACATTTATAATTTAATAGCAAATAATGTATTGTCAGTGTATGAGGATTATAAAACAGAAATTAAATCTATAAACAACCAACTTGGATTTAAGATTGGAGGGTTTACTGACAAGTCTAAATTTAAGTTAGTACTAGATAGTCGTTCACCTACTCAGACGCAAGTTGGTGGAATATTTGTTCCTGAGGACAATTATCAGGTGTTTTTGAACACCAGCTCAGTTGTTGATGTGGTGGTATACAGCGGATTAATTATTGAGAAAGCATCCGATGGGTACATCGTTAGAGGATACAACAATGAGGCTCCAATTTTTAATTATTTTGCTCCTATAAACAGCAGTAGGGATATCAGTGTTACTGTTGGTGGTATAAGTGAGGAATCATCTGAGTGGCAGTCTGGCAAGCCCTATGTTAAGGGACAGTTGTTGCAAAATGCAAATAAATTTTATAGAGTAACCAGCAGTTTTACTAGTGGTGATGCGTTTAGCACAGATAATCTAGCTTTATTAAAAGAAGTTCCAATTGTTGGCGGAAAAACAGCAATATTTGCAAGATCGTTCAACAATAGAACAGTATACAAAATGCCATATGGTACTAAAATAAAAACATCACAAGAAGTAATTGATTTTATTTTAGGATATGATGCGTATTTAAAAACCAGAGGGTTTAGTTTTAATTATTTCAATAATGACACTGGGTATGTTGAAAATTGGGATCACTCAGCAAGAGAATTCTTATTTTGGACGACGCAGGGCTGGGCAAGCCGTTCAACAATAGCATTGAGTCCTGCTGCATCTGAGATAAAGTTTAAATCAGATTATTCAGTTGTTGATGATATCTACGATGAATTTTATTCATATAGTATTTTAACATCAAATGGATTGCCTTTGGAAAGAAGGTTTAATAGTATTGAACGCAACTTGAACGAGTTTGGAATAACCACTGTTAAAACTGATGAAGGAATCTATAATATAAGACTTCCATTGGTTCAAAAAGAACATGTTGTATTGATAGATAACAAGACAGTATTCAGCGACGTTATATATCAACCAGAAACTGGCTATAGACAAGAACGAATAAAAGTTCTTGGATACAAGAGTGATAACTGGAATGGTGGTTTGAATATTCCTGGATTTGTATATGATGATGCAAAAATAACTGAATGGAAAAGTTGGAAAGATTATCAAATTGGTTCTCTGGTAAAGTATAAGCAATTTTATTATGTAGCAACGATGCCAACTCCGGGCACTGAGGATTTTAATTCAAGTTTCTGGTATAGATTAAGTGAGAAACCAGAGTCACAACTAATGACTAACTTTGATTACAGAATTAATCAGTTTTCAGATTTTTATGACTTAGATAGTGATAACTTTGATGCAGAACAGCAGCGAATGGCACAGCATTTAATTGGATACCAAAAGCGTGAATATTTGGCAAATATTATTAATGATGATGTCAGCCAGTATAAGTTTTATCAAGGATTTATACAAGACAAAGGTACTAGAAACGCTATAGAAAAATTGTTCAATCCTCTTGGAAGTTCTGACAAAAATAGTCTTGAATTTTACGAAGAATGGGCCATACAGTTAGGGCGTTATGGTGCTGTTGATGATGTAAAGCAAGTGGAATACATCTTATCAGAAGATAAATTTAAGGAAACCCCACAAAGTTTTGAATTAGTAAACGCTATACCATCAACTGTTGTTGATAAAGTTTATAGAATGACACCAGCTGAAGTATATGATAGTCCTTTTGATTACAATCACGCTCCCTTCCCAACTACTAACCTTAAAGAATATACACTTTCAGGTGGTTATGTGCATGAGGATGATGTTAATTTTAAAGCAGGATCCATAACCGAACTGGCAAATGGAGACGTCAATCAAGTTATCATGGGCTCGTATGTTTGGTTAACGCGAGCAGAACCAGAAACATGGACAGTGTACCAATTTGTTCCAAATACTGCAAATGTGACAGATTTGGAAAGTGCAAATGTATACGCAAAAGATGGTGTTAGATATTTGTACACATTGAGTATTGATGGTTGGACTAGTGGACTGTTTAATGTTGGTGATGTTATTGGAGTTCTAGCAGCAACTGACTACAATCTGTATGGAATGTATGAGATTGAAAATGTAGGAGTTAATACAATTGATATTGCAATCCCTTCAAATATTGCAATAAGAAACTTTAATGACCAGAATTGTTCAATAGTAAAACTTAGAAAAGTAAGAGTTTCCGATCTAGATGAAATGAATACTATTGTACAAGAAAAAGTTTATACTGACCAAAAAATCTGGGTAGATGATTTTTCAAACGGTGATTGGGCAACATTGGAAAACAAACCAGTGTATACTGACTTGCAAACTATTAATAATATTGCACAAAATGACAGCAGTGATCATAAATTTAGTAAGGCAATGTCAGCCACCAGTAACAATCGTGACGTGTTTATTAGCTCTCCTGAATATAATGATGGATTAGTAAATTATTACAAGCGATCAACTGAAACGGCCAACCTTGCAATACATGAGTCCTTGGTCCCACCAATTGGAATTTTTGATACACTTGCATCAAAGTTTGGTGAAAGCATAAGTGTTAGTGAAGATGGAAATTTCTTAGCAGTTGGAGTGCCTAATGCAAGTGGTGTTAAGACACGTTTCAAAGGTGAGTTTGATACCAGTCTAACGTACAATAAAAATGATGTTGTGAAATACAACGGTAATTACTGGAAAGCAAATAGAACAATACTTCCGGAAGTAGAATCTCAAAATCTTTCAACTTTTGATAGCTATATTGACATTTTGCAAACAACCGGTGCAAATTCTGAAACACTTTCATTGTTGCTTACTGGTAAACCATTCTTACCAAACAGTGACGATGTCGATCATATCTTGGTAAGAGCACCAGCTGATATGTATAAGGGAACAGCTATTGGTGAGGATACAATAACTTTGGCCTGGAATCTTAGAAGTTATGCCAATCCAAGTTTATCAGCAACACAGCCTTGGAACGGTTTAATCTCAGGAATTGATTCGGATTTTATTAATGGAGATCATGACATCGTAAACAAAGTTGACAATATACTTTATATTGATTCCTTTGTATCAGAAGATCTATTGCCAGTATCAGGCGGAGTAGTGACTACTAACAGTGGATCAGCAACAGTTGTGCGTGTTTATATACAAAATCAAAGCGCAGTGGTGTATATTAGCGAAACCAGTGGTATTTTTGAATCAACAGACGATTTGTATGTTAATGATAGGTTTGTGGGAACATATCAGCAGCCAATGGTTGATGACATAGAGGCACTTGGAAATTTTTGGTTAATTGAAGCACCGTTGTATAACAATGGTGATACATATTATGATGCTGGAACTGGCTTGGTATTTGTTGATGTCAACAATCAAGGTAATACATATTACAATATTCAAGATGATGTTAATACAATTGGCAGTTACACTACTAATAACAAACGTGCAAGTTTTATTTCACACTTGAGCTATAGTGGCAATCCTAATGAAGTTAATGGAGACTACGAAAGTAACCTTTGGGTTGTTAGAGCTCCAACATCATATGCAAACGAAACTACCTTTAACTTTAGATATTATCAACATTCTACTGCTGCAAGTTTAACCGATGCTGGATTTTCAGCTGCAATAATTGATACTGAACAAACAATTTATGACTTGTGGGATGGATATATTGATTTTGAATATACTAATTTTGACTTTACTGGTGCAGTATATGAAGTTCAAGTTGGTGATATTATTGAGGATGTACAGCTTCCGTTCAACCAATTTGGTGGAGTTTCTACAACATCCACAACTACTAGCAGTGCTGAGATTGTATTTTATCAGAGAAAATTTAATAGTGTAAGAGTATATGTTAAAAATGTTTCAGGTAACTGGGCAAAATTGGATAATACTGCAAAGTTTGACATTCGTAGAATACGATCTGGTGAAGTCAATAGAATAACTGGAACTGTAATTGATCACGGTAATGATGTAGTTCTTGAAAATGGGTTAATAGGTAAGTTGATGGTATTTGAAAATTCAAATACATTCCCAATTGTTTCAAATCCTGAAATTATCGATCAAGAGTATTACTTCTATACTGAAGAAGAAATTGTTGGTGCTGGCAGTGATGCTAGTAGTCCTGACCAATTCAATAAAGATTATACACAAATTTATAATATTTCTGGTGATGAATACGGCATTGCCGGGAGTATTGGCACTGGGGTTGTTGTGCTTTATGCTCGTGACACTGGTGGCAAATATAATATGAAAAAAGTGTTATCTACAGAATATGCATCAGAAAATAGGAACTTTGGTAAAAATGTCAAGATAGTTAAAAACAATAACCAATACAAACTGTTTGTAGCAAGTGGTGATGCTGTTGAAGTTTTTGATCATGGACCGGCTACAACTGAAATATATAAAGGTAAATGGAGTTCTACTACAACTTACAACCAAGACGATGTTGTTCTATACAACGGAGATTATTATACAGCAGTTCGTGATGCAATTGATACTGCAATAACTGATGCATCAGCATGGAGTAATACTAGTTGGAAAGCATTAAATGATGTTGCATTATTGGAAATAAACACTTTCTCTGAATACTTTGAGGTTAATCAAGATGGTAACACGATAATAGCACGAATAGAATATCCTAATGAATATGATTTTAAAATTCAAGTTTATACCTTGTATAATGGAAATTATTTATTAACACAAACAATAACTATGACTGATGACTTGAGTGAACCTGATAGTGGATGGGCACAAAGTATTGCACTATCGCCCAACGCAGAGCTAATAGCAATAAGCCAGCCTTTGTCTGATAAGTCGTTGTTGTCAACAGACAAGCGTGACAGGGGTTCAGTTCTCATATACAAGAAAGTTGATGGAACTTATCAGTATAATCAAACACTATATTCTGTAAAAAATGAAAAGTCTGAACAGTTTGGTTATAAGCTTGCATTTGGCGCTGGTAATCTGTTTGTGAGCAGTTTGTTTGGTGATACAGTATTCCTTAATACTTTTGACAACGGTGAAACTACGTTTGATTTGGATTATACTACGTTTAGTAAGCGTATTCCAGACACTGGATCAGTTTATGTTTATGAATATATAAATGACAAGATGGTAATTTCTGAAGAACTTACTAACAATTTGGAAAGTCTACGGTTTGGAGAGTATTTGTACGCAATAAATAACCATGCATATATCGGAGTTCCAGATATTGGATTGGAACAATCCAATGGGTTGGTGATAGATTATAGAAAACCATATGATGCTCAGGCTTGGGCACAGGTTAGATCGTTGATTAAACCAGTAGATGTATCAAAAATACGTGGTGCATTTTTGTATAACAAAAGAGAAAATCAAATAATAACATATCTTGATTTCATTGATCCAATACAAGGAAAAATTGCAGGACCAGCTGAACAGGAACTTACACACAAAGTTGGATATGATCCTGCATTATATAACACTGGTACTGTTCTAGAAGGAATAAACGACAATGTATTCTGGACAGACGAGCATGTTGGTGAACTTTGGTGGAATGTTAAAACAGCATCATTTGTGTATCCTTACCATGGAAATATTCAATATCAAAGAGACAAATGGAATGAATTACAGCCTGAAGCACAAGTTGACGTGTATGAATGGGTTGAAAGCGATTATCTGCCAAGTCAATGGGATACGTTGTCAAATACTGAAAAAGGGTCAATTGCAAGAATAAGCGGCTACAGTGTGTATGGTGATCAATTATATAGCACAAAATATGTATATGACGAAATAGGACAAAAATTTACTGCAAAATATTATTTCTGGGTAAACTACAAACAAACTATACCTGAAACTGGGAATAGATCATTGAGTGCGTTCAGCGTTGCTCAACTAATTGCACGTCCTAGACAGCAGGGATATAGATACATCAGTTTCTTGTCTGAAAATCGTTTTGTATTAAACAACTGTGAATCATTGATGTACAACGATGACATTGTTTTAAATATTAGATATACTGAAAAGGACGAAACTAATAGAAACTTGCACTCAATGTATCAAATATTAACTGACGGACTTGCTTCAAGTACAGTGCATCCTGACATTGAACGAAAATGGTATGATAGTTTAATTGGTGTTGATGAAGCAAATAACAAAGTTCCAGCAACAAATTTAACACCCAAGCAAAAGTATGGTGTGCAAAACAGACCAAGACAGAGTATGTTTGTTAATCGCATTGAAGCATTGAAGCAGATTATTGAAAGAACTAACTCAGTATTAAAAGAGCATATCGTTGTTGATGAATACAATATTTCTTCGTTGTTACAAAAAGAACCAACACCATCGCAATTTAATGGTGAATATGATATTGCAGTAGATACTGTTGATGAAATTCAATATGTTGGAGTTAATAAAATTGAAAAAGCTGTATTAACACCAGTTGTTATCAATGGAAGGATTAACAGTGTAAAAATAACAAATCCAGGACGTGGGTATAAAGTTGCTCCAAGTTATGAAATTGTGGGCACTGGTACAGATGCTGAAATAGAATTAACAATTAACAATTTGGGACAAATTGTTTCAGCAACAGTGACGTCTAAAGGGCATGGATATGGCGAATCAACACAGATAACTGTAAGACGGTTTTCTGTATTAGTTAATGCTGATTCTACTGTAAACGGAAGATGGAGTGTCTATGTTTGGGACGATGTAACTAGATTGTGGAACAGAAAAAGCGTTCAAGATTATGATGTAACAAATTATTGGGAATACATTGATTGGTATGCAACTGGTTATTCTGAATTTGTTGAAATTAACCATGTTGTTGAACAATCATATGAGCTACCAATTTTAAAATCAAAAATTGGAGATGTTGTAAAAATTAAAAATATCGGTTCAGGTGGTTGGCTATTGCTTGAAAAAATCAATAATGAAAATACAGAAGATTATACCATAAACTATAAAACTATTGGTAGACAAAATGGAACAATACAATTTTCTGATACTCTTTATGATAGCAGTAAAAATATTGTAGGTTATGACAACAGAAGTTTCGATAGTTACTTCTTTGACAATGACCCATCAATTGAATTACGAATTATCTTCAAAGCATTGCGTGATGATATTTTTACAAAAAAATTAACAAATGAATACAATCAACTGTTCTTCAGTTCGCTGAGATATGTGTTTGCTGAACAACCCTATGTTGACTGGGCATTCAAGACTAGTTTTATAAAAATTAAACAAAATCTTGGAGAATTGGTTCAGGATATTACTTTCAATACAGATACAATGCCAAGCTACCGTGCATATGTAGATGAAGTTAAACCATATAAGTCAGTTATACGTGAATACATAAATTCATATGAAGCTGTTGACAACACCAACAGCAGTGTAAGTGATTTTGATCTTCCACCAGCGTATGATAGCGTATATAAAAAGATAATTCCTTCTACAGCATCTATTATTGACAATGTATTAATTGACAATTCTACTATTACAAATGAATATCCAAGAAAGCATTGGCTTGATAATTACAAATATTCAATAAAATCAGTTGACATTGGAAATACTGGATCAGGTTATTTGTATAAGCCAACTGTTGAATTTGTTGGAGGCGGAGGGAGTGGTGCCAAAGCTGAAGCATTTATTGGTTATGGAAAAATTACGGCAATTAAGGTAACAAACTCTGGATCTGGGTATACTAGCGCACCCACGGTTGTGATAACAGGACCTCAGGAACAAAATGGAATTCCAGCAAAAGTAACTGCAATACTAGGAAATAGTGTTGTAAGAACACCAACTATTAAAATTAAATTTGATAGAACGTCTGGTAAATATCAGGTAACTTCATTAAGTAAAACAGAATCGTTTACTGGAACGGCTACCAAAACTGTTTATAATTTAGAATGGCCTATAAACCTGTTAACCAACACTGTAACTGTTTATGTTGACAATGTTGAACAGCTTAGAAGTGCTTATGCAATCTATAATGTCAAGGATACTAGTATTGGGTATACTAGAGAACAAGGTCGCGTGAAGTTTGCAACACCACCGGCATTGGACAGTGTAATTGCAGTTACCTATCAAATTCCATTATCAATGTTATCAGCAGAAGATAGAATTAATTTTGCATATAATCCTACGTCAAGTACTGCTGGTGAAGATTTGGCACAACTAATGGACGGTATTGATTACGGTGGTGTTGAAGTTCGCAGCTTTGACTTTTCAGAAACAACTGGTTGGGATACACAAGGTTGGTACACTGATACATGGGATTCTTTTGAAACTTATGAGGATTACATATTTAGATTTGATGGGTCAACTGTTGCAGTTGATCTGGAAACACCATTGGAATTAAATAATATTTACAATGTTTATTTGAATGGAATAAGGCTTGATGATCCAAATTATGGTACTGAAAATTCTACAAACCAAAATGCGATAATGTCCAGCATTGTTGGTGATGGTGAAACCACCACCTTATACCTTGACGATTATGGAATAATTGTAAATGAAGGTGATGTACTAATAGTAAGAAAAACTACCAGTGATGGCAGCTTTATTCCAACAGCAAACAGTTACGACACTGCATTAACTGGTGGCGATCTGGCATATACAACTGCAAAGGGTATAAATGCTGAAGAAATCATTGTAGATGGTGATGGATTCGTAACACATACAACCAGTAAAGGAACTGAGGAATTAGTACCAGGTCAAGTTATCGATACATTGGATATAAGAGTGTATACAGTTGGAGATGATTCAACAGTATTTGCTTATAGACAGTTTAAGGACATGTTGAATAGAACTCACTTTAAACGGCTTGATGCAGCATCGACTACATTGGCGCAAGATTTAAATTATTATGATTTAAGAATTGAAGTCGTTGATGGATCTAATTTACCAGTTCCAAGTAAAGATACTAATAACCCTGGTATTATTTTCATTAACAAAGAAAGAATTGAATATTTCGTTAAAGACGGTAATACATTGCGTCAGCTGAGAAGAGGCACACTGGGTACTGGTGTAAAAGATATTCATACAGTTGATTCTAAGATATATAATCAAGATGGAACTAAAACAATACCTTATGCAGATTTGTCACAAATGCAAACTGAAACAGCAGACGGTAATACCAATACTTGGATATTAAACTTTGTACCATCAAAGATTGACGAGTTTGAAGTTTTTGTAGCTGGAAAAAGATTACGTAAGAATTCAGTTAATGTATTCGATGTCTCACTTGCTCTAGATAGTCCACTTGGGGATACATTAGTGGATGCTGAGTATACCTTTGATGTTAACAGCAATAGTATTACCACAGCATTTACACCAAGCGAGAATCAACAAATTATGATAGTTAGAAAAACAGGAAAAACGTGGACACCAGCAGGGGTGTCGCTGATTGATTCGGATAGTGCAGTCAGCAATTTCTTAAGATTAGGTACATCTGAGTTACCAGAATAAATACATTATAGGAAAACAAATGAGTGAAAACATGAAAGATACCAGTGGAATTGCTGTCCAAGGACACATAAAAATAACCGATCCAACTACTGGAAAGGTAATAGTAGATAAACGAAATGCAATACATTATGAAAATATGAGTATTGCACTTGCTGAGAGTTTGAGTAACGCTGGTGAAGGATTTGTTTATGAAATGAGTTTTGGTAACGGTGGCACCAGTGTCGATCCAACCGGGATCATAACATATCTAACACCAAACAGCACTGGCACAAACGCCAGTTTGTATAATCAAACATACACCAAAGTGGTTGATGATAGAAGTGTTAATAATGTTGACCCTGCTAGGAACAACATAGAGACAAGACACGTAAGTGGTACAAATTATACTGATATCATTGTAAGTTGTTTGTTGGACTATGGAGAACCAGAAGGCCAGCAAGCTTTTGATACTGGAACTGATGCAACTGATGCATATATTTTTGATGAACTGGGTTTAAGAAGTTACAGTAGTTCTGGAACTGGTCGTCTGCTTACCCATGTCATCTTTCATCCAGTGCAAAAAAGTTTAAACAGACTAATTCAAATTGATTACACAGTGAGAGTTCAGAGTCTTAGTGGGGGTAATGTATAATGTCTTATGAAGTAAAATACACTGATGATCTTAATAAAGGTGCCATTATTGTAGAAGATAATACTATTAATACAGAAACCACACTGGGATTACCTGGAAAATTTGCTAACGGATACGGGCAAACAGTTGCTGAAAATTTTTTACATTTGTTGGAAAATTTTGCATCGACTGAAGCGCCGCTGAGACCTGTTGAAGGTCAACTTTGGTATGACACTAATATTGGCATCGATCAGCTAAAAATTTATGATGGAACAAATTGGGTAGCTAGCGGCGGTCTTAAAAAGTCAACATCTGAGCCTTCGACTACCACGAGTAATGCTGGTGACCTTTGGTCAAATACTGACACACAGCAATTATTTTTGTATAACGGTAGTAGTTGGGTGTTAGTTGGACCTGAATATTCAGATGGTCTGCTTACTGGCGGTCGCCAAGAAATAATAGTTGGTGCTGATGATGTATCATATAGTGTGTATGTTATTAAGGTTAATAATGTTACAAAAATTATAATTAGTGCAAGTGCATTTAGACCAAAACTTACCATTGCTGGTTTTAGTACAATAAATCCAGGTATTAATTTGGTAACTAACACCAAATATTACGGTGTTGCTGAAAGTGCTGAAAGTTTGAATATACTTAACACTAAAATTTTAGCATCAAACTTTTTAAGATCTGACGTTGAGTCAACAACAAATTACAGACTTAGAGTAAAATCCAACGATGGAATACAGATAGGTGCAAATAACCAATTCAATGTAAATGTGTCCAATGAGGCAGGGATAATACAGCATAACACTGTGGGGTCAAATATTGACATACGGTTGCGTGATGAAAATACATTTAACACTGTGATGAGAATTGATTCATCAAAACGTGTGGGTATTAACACAAATAATCCACAAGAAACACTTGATGTAGTTGGGAATATCAGATTAACAACGTCTGAAGATGATTCAACTTCTGGTGTTATGCATATTGAAAGTATTATTGAAAGTACTGATATAACTGAAGGAAGTTTGATCGTTGAAGGTGGAACTGGCATTGCATTAAACCTAAATGTTGGTGGAAATGCTAGCATTAACGGTGACCTTGTAACAACTAACATTGTTCCTGATCAATCAGTTGCTAGGAACATAGGAAGCCTTGTTGCAAAATATAATGATGTATTTGCCCAGAGGTTTGTTGGAACACTTCAAGGAAACGTAACTGGAAACGTAACTGGTAAAGCCTCTTCAGCAGATAGATTGACCACATCAACGTTGTTTAGTGTAACAGGTGATATTGCATCATCAGCAATTGCTTATAACGGAAGTCAAAATAGTATACAATTAGACGTTACTATTAATGATAGCTTTGTAACTTCAAAGAATTCATTAACAGCAGTAAGTGATTCAGATGAATTACTGATTAATAAACCAATAGCAAATGCAAGTTACGAGCCAGGAATTTATAAAGTTTCAAAAGCAAACTTTCTAAAAAGCTTACCAACATTTCCAGTGGGTATGATTACTCCTTATGGAGGAACAGAAGCACCTGTAGGATGGTTATTATGTGATGGATCTGAAAAAAATAAATCAGAGTACACTGCATTGTGGTTAGCCATAGGATATAATTTCAAAGCGGCTATTGACTTGTCAGACGGTGGTGTTAATAAATTTGCAATTCCAGACCTCAGAGGTCGATCTCTAGTTGGTATTGATAGTATGGGCGGATCAAGTGCCAATCGAGTAACTGATACCAATGCTGACGTAATTGGCGGAACTGGTGGTTTGGAAGATACTGTTATAAGTATTGAAAATATCCCAGATCACAGTCATGATTTAACTAGTGATGCAGGGTATTCATATTATGCAGTGAGAGCTGGTACAGACTTAACACAAGATCCTGATTCAGTGGCATTGAGTATTGATTCTACTGATGCTCAATCAACACTTGGGTATAATTCAAGTGGTAAAGTGGAAACACGAGTGTTGCAGGATGACGGAGATCCATTAACCACAGATCCATTTGTGGATATTACACTGAGTACTCCCTTAAATGTTATGAATCCATTCATGGCAGTAAACTATATAATTTATACTGGACAATAAAATGAGTTATCAATTAAACAAGACAGACGGTACACTATTAACAGAACTAATTGATGGCCAGTTAGACGTCAACTCAACCAATCTTACACTAGTAGGAAAAAACTACACTGGATACGGTGAATTTTTTAATGAAAACTTCATAAAATTGTTAGAAAACTTTGCAAATACAGCAGCACCAAGTAATCCAGTAGAAGGACAATTTTGGTGGGATAAAACAAATCTCAAAGTTAAAATCTTTGATGGATATGAATGGAAAACCATCAGTGGTCCTTATGTTCAAGAAACGCGACCTCAGATGGTAGCAGGTGACGTTTGGATTGACACTGAAAATAAACAATTTTATGCATATGATGGCACAGACGCATTATTAATTGGACCAGATTATACAAGTTCACAGGGATTAAGTGGATTTGAAGTAGTGTCATTGACTGATACACTTGGAATTGAACATACTATTGTTAAATTAATGATCGGGAATCAAGTAATTGGCGTTCATTCATTGTCTGAATTTACTCCTATGTTATCGAATAGAATTAATGAACTAACAACAACTACAAATGAAACTGGTACAATATATAAAGGGTTTAACGTAGCATCTGCTGAAACATATAAATTTTTAGGAATAGCAGCAAGATCTGATTCACTTGTTGATTCTATTGGTAATAATAGAACAGCAGAACAGTTTTTACCATCAGATAGGACAGGTGTGACTACTGGACAATTAAATATTCGAAACTCCAGTGGATTATCAGTTGGAACAGATGATAATGTTTATTTAAAAATTGTCGGTACTGCGTTCGTGATTGAACAGCAGAAAATAGACAATGATTTAAAGTTTAGAATTAAATCTAGCTCAGCAGGATCTGTACCAATTGATGCATTAACTGTTAAATCAAGTAATACGTCAATTGGTATTTTTAATAATAATCCTCAATATACACTAGATGTCAATGGGGATGTTAATATATCAGGAAATTTGACTATTCAGGGAACTAGTTTAATTACTGAAGTTGAAACAGTACAAGTACAAGACAAAAATATTGAACTTGGTGTATTGTCCACGCCTACTGACATTTTGGCCAATGGTGGCGGGATTACGCTAAAGGGTGATACTGATAAAACACTAATTTGGGAGTATTCAACAAATTCCTGGACAGCTAATACCAATGTCAATTTGTCATCAATAAGTGACTCTTATCGTATTAATAATAGTGTCAAACTTACTAATGACAGTTTAACTAACATAACTTATGCAGATGATCTTATAAGAATTGGTACATTGGGGAATTTGGATGTTGACAATATTAATATTAATGGAAATAGAATATTAAGCAATCTATCAATGATAATATCCGCAGCAAATGGTATAGCAATCACTGTTGGAAATGGACATATTGATATACAGGATAATAGAAAAATTACCGGATTAGCGACACCCACAAATGCACAGGATGCAGCTAATAAAACATATGTCGATCAGAAAATAATATCTGAAACAATGGTAACTCAATTTGATATTACTGGAATGGGTACAGGAGCAACATTGCAGACAAATATAGCTGCATACTTAAATGATTTGTACCCAGCGTCTGGTTATAATGGAAAATATATGAGAATACACACAACATCATATGCAGATGTAGCAGTTACTGGAATTGATGTTGACGCTATAAAAACCATCGATTATGTTGCAGTAGATTCGAATGGAACACAAAATGTTTCAGTAGTTGGAGACGTTGTATTTGACCCAGCTGGCGCATCTGGATCTACAATAATTATACCCACACGATCATTAATGGTTTTTAATTCTAATGGTGCAGAATGGCAGCATGTTGATACGACAACATATACCTAAAAACGATAAATAACTTAAAGCACTAGGAGTTAGTAACGAATGGCTTATCAAATTGATAGATATAATAATACACCATTGGCAATTGTTGAGGATGGCACAGTTGATCAGACCACTGATTTAAAGTTCATAGGTAAAAACTATGCAGGATATGGTGAAGCACAAAATGAGAACTTTTTATTCTTGTTAGAAAACTTTTCAGGTGCAAATGCACCTGCGAGGCCACTTTCTGGGCAGATTTGGTTTGATACCTCATCCAGTAAACTAAAGTTTTATGATGGTACTAATTGGAGAACAACTGGTGGTGCAGAAATTACTAGCTCAGAACCAGATGGACAGACAAACGGAGACCTTTGGTGGGACATATCAAGCGAACAGCTATATGTTTATAATGGATCAAGTTATGTTCTAGTGGGACCTCAAAATGCTGGCGTGGGCGAGACCCTTATGAAGAGTATACAGGTTTATGACACTGAATTAGTATTGCGTACAATTATCACTAGTGTTATTGAAGATAAAGTGGTATCAATAATTAGTCCAGATGAATTTATATTAGATGCTGAACGAAACGACATTGAGGGCTTTGACGTTATCAAGCAGGGTATTACTCTAAAAAATACAAAAGAAGCTACCTTGGGTGTGACCACTCCGGCTGATCATTGGTTTTGGGGAACTGCATCAAACGCAGCCAAGTTTGGTGGATTGACACCAAGCTCTTTCCTACAGGTGGGTGAAAGTGGAAACGTAGACTTTTCTAATGGAATCACCATGCCTGACAGTGGAATTACTATTGGTGATGGTCTCGACTTGTTGATATATGTAGAAGACGGTTCTGATGCAATAATTGAAAACCAAAGTGGAATAAACAGCACTATAAATTTTCTAACAACAAATACAAGTGGGACGTCAGTAAATTCAGTAACAATAAATTCATTGGGTCTTGTGCCTAGTGAAGATAACACATATGATATTGGTACAACTTCATTAAAATGGGCAAATGTTCACGCATATAACTTTTTTGGCGAAGCAAGTAAAGCAACCACATTACGTGTTGGCAGTGATTTCAGAAGTGCGTCAGTATCAGTTGCGTCAAATACAGTAGCAGTGCGTGATGGATCAGGAAACTTGTCAGCAACTCTATTTCAAGGTACTGCAACATCAGCTAGATATGCTGACTTAGCTGAAAAATATACAACTGATCAAGAATATCCAGTTGGTACAGCTATGTGCGTATGTGGTCATTCGGATCATGAAATGGAAGCGTTTGTCCAAGGCAGTACAGTTGTTGGTGTGATCTCAGACAAGCCTGCATATTTAATGAATGCAGAAGCAGATGGTCAAGCTATTGCATTGGTTGGACGTGTACCAGTTAGGGTCGTTGGTCCAGTTAACAAAGGTCAACGTGTTTATGCTTGGGAAAATGGCACATGCACATGCACAGCGCAATACAAAACTGACGCATTGGTTGGAATTGCATTGGAAAGTAATTTGGCTGATGATGAAAAGTTAGTAGAATGCATACTTAAAGTAGTATAAGGAAACACAATGGCAGACGTTACATCAGCAAGATATGATAATGTACAAGCAAGAATTGCAAATATATTAGGAAATGGTGCTGGCTCAAGCGGGTACGGTCAAACAGGGTCAACTGGTTATGGATCAAACATAAGTAGTTATCTAGTTTCCGGGATTCAAAACAAAACAATTGAAGCTGCTGACATAAATGCTATGTACGTTGACATGGTCAGAGCAAGAGCTCACCAAACTGGCGTTGAAACTTCTCAAATTGCACAAATGGTGGCTGACCTTAATGTGATTTCTGAGAATGAAAGTTATTTTGTTAATAATGATGGTACGACTACTATTGATCCTACTGGATCAGTAAAAGGAATTTCAGATTTTGAGAACCTAATGACTCAAATTGAAAACAGCAAATTTACTATACATGATAGTCAAAAAAGTCTAGAATCAAAAACTTCAAGCAGCAGGACATCACCATGGAATGGTGTAATTTATCATGAATTTACCGTGTCATTTATTGATGGAAATCATCGTAGGCATTTCTTTAACAGTGGTGGTGATATCCGCATAAGTGGAAATAACACTGGTGCATTGACGCCCAAGGGTACTGATTGGAATACTTTATTAAGTAGTATAGGAACAATTATTTTTAATTATGATGTTACTAGAAGCAGCATTGACGCTGGGACACCGTCAGATATTGGAAATTATGATTTAAACAGTGATTATCAGACAATATATTCCAAAGCTGGGTCCGGAGTATCAGCACTGTATGCTGGAAACGTGTATACCATAAAAGCAAAAGAAGTTTCAGTAAGTTCTATACAATTTAAAATAGAGTTCAACGACAATTCAACAGGAACCACTGTGGATAATAATGTTGATGGGACAATTACTAGTTCCATTCAACAAAACCGTGCCACTGGAAATTATGTGCAAGTTCCAACACCAACGTATTCAAACAATATCACACTTGGAAGTTTTGCCGAACCACCAGCGCAGTATTTACTTAGTGTTACTGCCTCATCAGTATTTGAGGGTGAGAGTTTTACTGTTAATTTGAATACATTAAACGTGGCAAATAATGTATTGGTTCCATATACAATATCTGGAGTTACTTCTGCAAATATCAGTGGTGATGGAATAACTGGTAATTTTCAAGTCATATCAGGGGTTAGTACAAAAACATTTAATTTGGTACCAGAAGTAACAGATACAATAAAAACATTTGTCCTGACACTTGATAATGGTGAAGCATCCACCAGCGTTGAAATAGCAAATCAACCTATTCCTACTAGTGCAAACAGAACTTGTATTGCAGTTATAGATGAAGCCAGTATAGGCGGGTATGATCCAAATCAAAGTTCACTTAATGCAGATTGGGCTAGTTTTAGGACTCAATGGCCCGATAGAACGTTTTATTTGTTGCAACCCAACATTAAAAATAACGGAACTTTGGTATACACAGACCCGTCAACGTCAGTTCTAAGGGTTCCAGCAGATTACACAGCAGATCCTGATGCGTTTGGGCCTATTCAAGTTAATAGGGACGAAGGAGTCACTAGTAGAGCTTCAGACTGGTATGAGTTGTGTAACTTAAACAGCTTTCCTGATGGTTCTGAAATTGCAATGTTTATTGACGTGTCAGGAAGTATGACTATGCGAACAATTCAAGCTAGTTACGATCTATTAGTAAGTAAACTAAACGCTAGAAATATGTCTATAATTTCAGTCAGCAACAAACAAGAAAATTGGATTTTACCTTTTAATCAGATACTTTGATAACAGTTAAATACGTATATAAATATGTCGAAGGGTGATTTACGATGGCAGAAATACTGGCTACACGATTTAATACATTACAGCAGAGAATATCTGCAATAATGAGCGATGCGACTGCGGGTGCTCCTACAACTGGATATGGGCAATCTTTAAATAGTGCAGCATTTTATCCAATTGTGGGAAATTATGCAATTAATGCAGCATCAACAGATATAATTTCAGCAGATCAATATGAAAGTTTGTACATTGATTTGGTTAGAGCCAGAGTACACCAAGTTGGAACTGCTGGGTACACTATTGAGCCTTTTGTTGTGGGCGATTACAATACAAACACAACTTCTACTGATCGTGTTGAAGAACTATATATTTCAGACCTTGAATCTCTTATGACTCAAATAGAAGCCAATAAGTTTTTAGTACATCCAACGCAGTTGTCAGTATCTAGTTTAACAGCATCAACTAGGACTGCTACTTGGAACACCGCAGTTACTCATGCATTCACAGTAAACTTTGCTAGCGAAACATCAAGAAGAAACTTTTTTAATGCTGGTGGTCAAATACGGTTTGAGCCAGTATTAACTTATGTTGGATCTGAATCTAAAACACTTGATTGGCAAAGTTTGTTATCTTCAATTGGTTCGGTAATATTTGCTCACACCAGCACATTTAGTACTAACGGATCAGGAACTGGATCAACGATAGGTGGAAACGACAATTCCTTAACTGCTAGCAACCAACTTATCTATAGAAAATATGGAACTTCTTATTCATCAAACAACTTGGCCATATATGCTAGACAAAATACCGTATCACAATTGCAGTTTACATTGATATTTTCCGACTCTCAAGTAGAGAACACTGACGAAGTTGTCAGAGGAACATTGAGCAGTGTGATAAACACAGGGTTACCTGATGGATCAGTAACACTCGGTGGTATCGGTTACACCACCGTTAAGTCAACTGCACCAACTGCCACTCTTGTAACTGCAATAACCTAATCAAAAACAGTTTGACATTTTGAAAATAATACTATATAATAATGTATATATAGGAGATTGCTATGGATGAACGTCTAGAAAAAGCACTTAAAATTGGCAATTTGATGGTTACGTTAGCCGATCAAAAACGAATGTTAAAAGAAAAGTTTTTGGAAAATTTAATTTACTACACTAATGGAAGTCAATTTAACATTAATAAAGAACTGTTGACATTTGTTAACATGCTGCTATCCCAGGGACATGAAACTGATGTTGTGTTACTTGATGATAACTCTATTCCAGTAGAGATAGCTGACCTTGCTGAGTTTTATGAAAACATTCTCAACTTGTACTTTTCAGCCTCAAACGAGTATTTAATCAAATATTCTGAGTTAAAGAAACACCGAACTGTTGAGGGATTGATCAATCACAATGAGTAGTAGAGGAGTTTTGCTTTTTGCAAGGAATAATTCTACTATTGATTATGCAAAACAGGCTGTTTTTTTAGCCAATAGAATAAAACAATATTTGAATATTCCAACTAGTATAGTTACAGACAATGTAGACTATCTCAAGGATAATTTTGATAGTTCTATTTTTGATAGAATAATTCCAGTAGAATACGAAAATTCTATGAATAACAGGCGTTATTCAGATGGCGCACTGCATAGCATAGTATTAAATTTTAAAAATGATATAAGATCAAAGTCATTCGATCTTAGTCCTTATGATGAAACTATTGTCATGGACACTGATTATATTATCTCAAATAATTTGCTAACCAAGTGTTTTGATAGTAACCAAGATCTAATGTTGTTTAAAAAGTCAGAAGACTTGGCAGGGTATCGTGATACATTTGAATTTAAATATGTGAGTAATTCTAGTATAGACTTTTATTGGGCAACTGTGGTATTTTTTAGAAAAACTTCTAATAATAAAGTATTTTTTGATTTAATCTCTCATATATCTGAAAATTGGAGTCATTATCGCTCAGTGTATCAAATAGACCAGTTGTTGTTTAGGAATGATTATGCATTTAGTATAGCTGTTCATATTATGAATGGGTTTACTGATGCAAAGTTTGCAGGTGAACTACCTGGAAAACTGTTTTACATTACTGATCAAGACTTGCTAATTTCGTTGAATGAAGATAAAATGAAATTTTTAGTACAACGAGAAAACCATTTGGGTGAATATACAGCACTGTCAACACACGGTCAAAATATACACGTTATGAATAAATTTAGTCTTGGGAGAATAATTGATGACACCATCTAGAGGAATAATAGTAGTTGCTCAAAATACTGAAACGGTTAATTACGTGGAGCAAGCGTGTTTGTTGGCGATGAGTTTACATGCAACCACTCCTGGTACAAAAATAAGTATTAATACGAACGATGATATACCAACTGAGTATGTAACGTTATTTGACAACATAATACCAATAATGTGGAATGATGATGCAGCACAATCTGATTGGAAAATAGAAAATCGTTGGAAAGTATTCCATGCAAGTCCTTATGATGAAACTATTGTTATGGATACTGACATCTTAGTTTTACAGGATATTAACTTCCTATGGGATTTTTACAGTAATTACGATTTGTTTTTCACCAGTAACGTATACACCTATAGAAAGGAGTTAATTGCTAGTGATTATTATCGTAAAACATTTACTGCAAATGACTTGCCTAATTTATATAGTGGATTGTATTACTTTAAAAAGACAGACTTTTCTCTTGAATTTTTTGAATATCTAAGATTGGTGACACATAACTGGGAACTGTTTTACGGAAAATTTGTTCCTAAAGAATACCCAGCACATCCAAGTTTTGATGTTAGTTGCGCAATAGTTGCAAAAATTATGGGATGCGTTGAAGATATTACCAATCCGACAATTGGTTATCCGTTGTTTGTTCACATGAAATCAAAGGTTCAAAATTGGAGAAATGCAGCAAGCAGGTGGCAAGACGTCTTGGGAGTATACGTAAGTGATAATTGCAGTATAAAATTAGGCAATCATCTACAAACTGGCATTCTACACTACACTGAAAAAGATTTCGTAACACCTGAAATTATGGACAAATATAGGAAATTAGTCAATGTTTAATGTAACTGAACTACTAAAAAAAATTAATACGAATATTGAAACTTCAGCAGTCACTTATATATATTATAATAAAGCTACCGGATCATTGTCTAAAATAGCCAATACATGTGATGAAGAAAGCGAAGATTCTATATTGATATCCTCATACGATGAAGTCAATAATATTATTGATGGAACTCATCAACTTGAGGATTATAGTGTACAGTTTGATAGCACCACGTCGTCTCACAAATTGTTTAAAAAAACCCAGATAACTAAACATAATTCAATAAATGAAAAGTTGCATAAACTTGATACAAAGTTTAATGAAGATGACGTTGACATTATTGTAACTCAAGATAATTTAACGCAAACTTGGAAAGTAAGAGTAACAGAATCCGGGCAAGTTAAATTAAAACAAAATATTATACATATCACAGATAGAATAAGTTTTACAATAGTACAAAACAACGATCCAAATATTTTTTATGAAAAGTTTGATGTAGATCTATTAAAATTTGAGACAACAAATATATTTGAAACCAAGTTCAAGTACGATTATTCTAAATTGTTGAACACTCCCAGTGTATACACTTGCAAACTTTTCAGTAAATATGGACATAAAGTTAATTCATGAGCAACATCTTCAAAGTAATAGATCAAGATATAATTTATCTAAGTTATGATGAACCCAACGCGGAAAAAAACTATGCTGATTTGTGTAGTAAAGTTCCTTGGGCAAAGAGAGTACATGGAGTCAAGGGCAGTGACAACGCCCACAAAGCTTGTGCAGCCGTAAGTGAAACTGATAGGTTTATAACAATTGATGGTGATAATATCATTAATGCAGACTTTCTACAGCAAGAAATAAACTTTACTGAAAATGCAGATATATCAAATTGTGTGATCAGTTGGATGGCAAAAAATACCATTAATGGATTAATGTATGGAAATGGTGGCATAAAATGCTGGCCAAAGAAATACGTACTTGGTATGCGTACTCATGAAAATGCAGATCCCAAAAACAAGCAATCACAAGTGGATTTTTGTTGGGATACTGAGTATATTCAAATGAACGGATGTTATAGTGAAATTATGAACAATTCTTCACCAAAACAAGCTTGGCGAGCAGGATTTCGTGAAGGTGTTAAAATGGCATTGGACCAAGGTGTAAAACCTACATTTGAACAGTTTCAAAAAAATCATTGGAAGAACATGCATCGTCTTTACATTTGGCTTATGGTAGGTGCAGATGTGCAAAACGGATTATGGGCAATTTACGGAGCACGTGAAGGATTGTACAAAACTATGTGTACTGACTGGAATTACATAAACGTAAGAGATTTTGATTTTTTAAATGATGCCTGGGATAATGTATACAGCGGCATAACTGAAGAAATGTTGCCTTACGAAATTATGGGACTTGGTGAAACATTGATTCACGAACTTAATTTACCAATATCAAGTAACCCACTTGACTCAGAACAAAGCAAGTTTTTTAAAATCGTTTACCAAAATCCTGAAAGATCACTTAATCAAAAATTTATAGATTTGGAAAAATAAATGAAAATACCAGTGTATGTTTCTGGGAGTGGAAATAGAAAATACAACAACATATATCCGTATAGATTTGACGTAAGCAATGTTATACTAGATCAAGAATATCCAGAAGGTTTTTTTGGATTATATGGTAATGCATTTTATGGAATATTCAAGGATCGTACAACTGAAAAGAGGTATTATTTTCCAGTAATTGTGAGTATGAGTGGGGTAGCTGACATTATTGAAAAAATCGTAATTAATAACAGCGTTTTATCTGATATCAGAAATAAAAACTGCAAAATACTAATTGTATCTCCATATGAGGGCTGGGGATGGAATTATTACAAGCCAATGATTGATAAAATTGTATCGAAATTTTCATTAGGTTATCAAGATTTTGTATTGTTTGATGGAAATTTAGTAAAACATCCCGAAATTAAGTCTGTTTATTTTAATTTTTGGGAAAGACAGCCACTATACAAAAATTTACAAGATTTACAAGTAACTGCATATCGTCGCCTGACATCAGATAATCATCGCTCCCAAAAATTTATATATTTAAATAGACGGCCACATAGTGCAAGAATAGCGGCTGTTACGTTGATGTATAAAATGAGAAAGCATGGGTTGCTCAGCTTGGGTCTAGATGGCCAAATGGGTGGAAATTATATAGTTGGACAACTTGCCAGATTTGAGCAGTTGTATCCTAATATATATAAAACATATAAAGAAATAGACCTTTATCCAAAGTTGCCACTTACAATTAATGATGGCATTGATGCTGAAGCAGAAAACCCAGTTGATGACCTTTCAGTTGACAAGTTTTATGATTCTTACTTGCATGTTGTTGCAGAAACATATCACGGTACCAATACAAGTAGAATGTTTTTTAGTGAAAAAGTATTTAAACCTATTATGTTTTTACAGCCATTTGTAATTTTTGGTCAACCGCATTCATTAAAATATTTAAAAGAGATGGGATACAAAACTTTTTCTGCCTACATTGATGAGTCGTATGACGAAATTGAAAATGATGAAGACCGTCTATATGAATCCGTTAACGCTGTTAAAAAATTTATCAAAAAAGATAAAACCGAAATGCATAAAGTTATGCAGGAAATGGCACCTATATTAACACACAATATAAGTCATCTTCAGTATAGAACAATGGTTTATGATGACGCAATTAGAAAACAATTAAAGGATATTCTTGATGAAGTATGATAGAATAGTAACTTTTGAGTGCAGTATTCCATTTGGTCACGGATTAGATAACAAACATCCTGGTGAACAGAGTCATATCATTTATTCAAACTACCTGTACGATAAAGTTATAAGTACTCAGAGTATTGGAGATTAAAATGAAAATAGGATTTATTGGTGTAGGAAAACTTGGACAACCATGTGCAGAAGCAATGGCTGATTATTATGATGTGGTTGGATATGATGTTTCGGATAGAACTCCATCAAATTTCAAAATGGTTAATACTTTAGAGGATGTATGCAAAGGCAGAGATGTAATTTTTATAGCTGCGCCAACACCTCATGATTCCAGCTATGACGGTAGATCACCAATAATAGACAAGCAACCAAAAGATTTTGATTATACTACTGTTAAACATATTCTGTCTGAAATCAATAGTTACTTAACCAAGGATCAGCTAGTAGTTTTGATTAGCACAGTATTACCAGGAACAACTAGGACTCAATTTATCCCATTGATTGATAATTATAGATTTATTTACAATCCATATCTCATAGCAATGGGCAGCGTTAAATGGGATATGTTAAATCCAGAAATGCTTATTATTGGAACAGCAGATGGCAGCGAAACTGGTGATGCACAGATATTAAAAAATCTTTATGCCCCAATGATGCAAAATAATCCCAAAGTTGCAGTAGGAACTTGGGACGAAGCAGAGTCTATTAAGATATTCTATAACACATTTATCAGTGCAAAAGTCAGTTTGGTTAATATGATTCAGGATGTTGCAGAAAAGAATGGCAACATTGATGTTGACGTCGTCACAGACGCTTTGGCAGGCGCAACCATGCGCATCACTGGACCCAAGTACATGAAGGCTGGAATGGGAGATGCTGGCCCCTGTCATCCCAGAGACAACATTGCGTTAAGATATCTTGCAGATAGATTAGAGTTAGAATATGATCTATTTTATAGCATTATGAAGTCCAGAGAAGTGCAGGCTGAAAACCTTGCAAAGGTTCTAGTTAAACATGCAAATCAAACCAAGCAGCCCAAAGTGTATATCCATGGAAAAGCATACAAGCCAGGAGTTGAGTACATTGATGGAAGTTATAGTCTACTAGTGGGACACTATGTAGAACAACTTGGTAAAGCTGTTGTTTACATAGATCCATTGACTGGTGACAATGTTGATATGACTGAAGCTGGTGTTATTTTATTGGCACACAGCTCAACAACAACTTATGGTTATACTAGTATGGAGATAACAGACGATCTTTATTGTGAAATTCCGTTAGGTAGTACTGTAATTGATCCTTGGAGGTCTTTTAACCAACCTGGGTATACTGTAATTCATTATGGAAATACTAGGTATGACAAAAAACGATAAGCAAGTATTGATCAAATAATTTTACCGTTTTTATCTAGACAAATCCAATAAAAGGTGTTATAATAAATTATGTACGATATAATCTTTATAGGAGATGATACCCTCCAATGGAAAAAATTAAAAGACAGGGTTGCAATAGCAAAACGTGCCAAGAGTTTAGAAGCAGCAAAAAAAATGTCACTGACACGGATGTTTTGGGTTGTTTGGGCTGGGTTAGATGTCAATAAAGATTTTGACTTTTCGTATAAATGTGAAGTTTGGGACGAACAGTATATACATGTTTTTAAGAATGATGATGAATATAATGGTATAACACTGTTTCCTAAAACGGTTGATATCAGTAATATTGATATAGAAAATAGAGTTTATGAAAATGTAAAATATTGGGATATTGTTGCGAGCAATACCAGTGTTCCAGGTCCATACGATATAGTCTTTATAAGTTACAATGAAACAAACGCAGATCAAAACTATGCCGCATTAATTGAACGATTTCCAATGTCAAAGCGTATACACGGAGTTAAGGGAATTCACCAAGCACACATTGCCGCTGCAACTGAATGTTTTACAGATATGTTTTGGATAGTAGACGGTGACGCACAAATAGTGGATGACTTTGATTTTTCATATATTGCACCTGATCATCAACGTGATCACGTACATGTATGGCGCAGTCAAAATCCAGTAAACAACTTGATATATGGGTATGGTGGGGTAAAATTGTTTCCTCGCAATTTGACACTGCAAATGGATATAAGTAAGCCAGACATGACAACCAGTATCAGTGATAAATTTAAAGTAATGCCTGAAATATCAAATATTACTAGTTTTAATAGCGACCCCTTCAGTACATGGAGGAGTGCATTTAGAGAATGTGCCAAACTTTCTTCAAAAGTTATTGATAGACAGAATGAAGATGAAACAGCTCAACGGTTAACCACTTGGTGTACTGTGGGTGAACAAGCACTTTATGGAACATATGCCATTGCAGGTGCCAAAGCTGGTGCAGCATACGGAGCAAGAAATAAAGATAACTTGGATGCACTTGGAAAGATTAACAATTTTGATTGGCTAAAGGAGCAGTTTGATGCTACAAACATTTGAATTATTAGACAGGTTTGAATTACTATACCCATTGAACAGCAAAATTGCAGATTTACGTAGAGCGTATATTGATCAAGATTTTGGTAGTATTTTTAGATTGTTACCAAATAATGTTAATGGTGATATTGACGAATTACGAAAAGCAGTTCTTGAACAAAATCTGCATAGTATTTTTAGATTAGCAGACGATGATGATCTACGAAAGCTAATCCTAGAAGACAATATCTGGAAATTGTGGCCCATGCTAGACAGATACGTTAATACACAGTTTGTTGCAGCATTTAAAAGTTTTTTAGTTAATGAAATTAAAATTGACAATGATTGTTTTAGTCGGGGGCAACTGCAAAGCAAAATATGGTTAGTAAAGGAATTAGTAAAACTCAATCCTAATTTGGGCACAGTTTATCTTTGTGCAGGGTGGTACGCTACCCTTGCTACGATGATTTTTGAATCGAAATTAAAAGTAGACAAAATTCGCAGTTTTGACATTGACCCCAGTTGTGTAAATATTGCTAAGGTGTTTAATAAACCGTGGGTAATGACAGATTGGAAGTTCCAGGCAA
>Ga0213868_10000060_pt1 | contig 87721 bp, 85 predicted proteins | sample PICome_9_FD_160087 | JGI IMG/M metagenome (GOLD analysis project Ga0213868, IMG submission 160087) | Coastal seawater microbial communities near Pivers Island, North Carolina, United States - PICO127 | ecosystem: Environmental > Aquatic > Marine > Coastal | place: USA: North Carolina... | reverse complement strand
CGGCCCGGCAAACCGGACCAGCATCCCGCCCTGCTCTATCCAGTTCAGCAGGGGAACGGTTTCCGCCTCTGACAGGGTCGCCACATCGGCCAGAACGATCACATCGGGATTGGCCGGCAGCACATCCGAAATGGAGCCGTCGATCAGATCGGCAGTGGGGCGCAGCGCCTGTTCGATGTAATGCAGCGGGGACAGCAACTGCAGCCCTTCCTGGTCGCTGTCACCGCCGATCAAGGCGACCTCGCGGCGGCGCAGGGCGTCATCCACCAGCGTTGTCGCCCCCGCAGAGCGTTGCCCCGCGACCGTAAAGCCGGTGATCCGTGCGCGCAGCTCTGCCGGCAGGGAAAGCTCTGTCTGCGCGGTGGTGGCACCGGGGTCAAAGGTCGCATTGGCCGTCGCGAGGATGCGCGCATTGCCTGCCGGATCGCGCCCTTCGGCGCGGATCACAACCGCGCGCTCAAGCCCGGCGGCGGCGCGGGCGACGGTCAGGTTCACGACGTTATCCTGATAGGTCGCAGGCGCGATGGCCAGCACATTGGCCGCTGTTTGATAAACCTCCACAGCGCCGCGCGCCTGCATCGCGTCCAACACGATGTCGCGACCGTCATAATCCAACCCGTCGCTGAACCACAGCGTATCGAATGCGGTCAGCTCGCCCATGATCTGGGCGGCGCGCCGCACATCTGCCTCAGAGGGCTGCCAAGGTGCCGGGGCAAATCCGGCCAGTCTGGTCCGCCAGACATCTGCGGATTGAAACGCGGGCGCGTCAGGGCGTGTCAGGACCATGAAACCAACGGGCCGTTCAGCGCGGCTGGCACGGGTCAGTTGCGCATCAATCACCTTGGTCTGTTCGGGCCAACGGGTGGCCCCGGCCCAGGTGCCGTCCAGCACGATCAGCAAGGGACCGTCGCCTTGTGCCTGATCCGCTTGCGGGTTCAGAACCGGGCCGGCCAGCCCAAGAATGATTGCGGCCACCGCCAGCATCCGCAGCAACAACAGCCACCAGGGGGTGCGGTCAGAGACGGTTTCATCGTCTTTCAGTCCCAACAGCAGCGCCACTCCGGGAAAGCGGCGGCGGATAGGGGCCGGTGGCACTGCACGCAGGATCAGCCACAAGATTGGCAGCGCCAAAAGGGCTGCCAGCAACCAGGGGCTGGTAAATCCGATGCCGCCCAAAACCGTCATGCCGCCACTCCCGTGCGGCTGTCCAGCGCGCTGTAAAGCCACAACAGCGCCGATTGCGCCGAGGCATCCGTATGATGCAGCCCATATTGCCAGCCGGTCAGGGCGCAAAGCCGCTGTAATTCGGCCTTGCGGGCGGCAAGACGTTCCAGATAGCGGGACTTGAGGTCGGACGCCTTGAGCGTCTCATGACTGAGCGTGCCGCCGACGCTTTGAAATATGGTCCGCCCGGTAAAGGGAAAGGCTTCTTCTGAGGGGTCCAGCACGTGATAAAGCACGCCGCGCACGCCGCGGTCTGCGGCCTTGGTCAGGGCCAGTTGAACATCGGCCAGATCGCCCATGAAATCAGAGATAAAGACCGCGCGTGCATGGGGGATCATCGCCCGATGTTCCGGCGGGCTGTAGTCTGTGGCATCGTCCTGGCAGAACATTTCAGCCAGACGCAGGACTTGGGGTGTGCCGCGACGCGGGGGCAGGGCAGTGCCCGTCAGGCCAACCCGTTCGCCGCCACGCAGCAGCATGATCGCCAGCGCCAGACCCAGCAGGCGGGCACGGTCCGCCTTTTGGGGCAGGGCGGCCTGAGAGGCAAACCGCATGGATGCCCCTTGATCAACCCAAAGCATCACCGACTGGGCAATCTGCCATTCGCGTTCGCGCACAAATTCCAGGTCCCCCATGGCCGAACGCCGGTGGTCGATCATGCGGCGGCTGTCGCCGATCTGCGCGGGACGGTATTGCCAGAAATCATCACCCGTGCCTGCGCGCCGTCGCCCATGGGCGCCCAGCCGCACGGCACCGGCCAAATGTTCTGCCCGCGCCAAAAGTGCAGGCAGGCGTGCGGCCTGATCCTCTGCCTTGGCGCGAAGGGAAAGCGGATCGGTCACGCTGCGGCCTTTGTTCCGGTCAGTGCGCGCGCTGTGTCAGAGATCAGTGCAGTGAGGCTGTCGCCGCGTGCCCGCGCCGCAAAGTTCAGCGCCATGCGGTGGCTCAGCACGGGGCGCGCCATGTCCAGCACATCCTCAGCCGAGGGGGCCAGACGCCCGTCAAGCAGCGCCTTGGCGCGCACCGCCAGCATCAAGGCCTGTGCGGCACGGGGTCCTGGCCCCCAGGCCACTGTCTCGCGGACCTGCGGGCTTGCGCCCTCTTCTTCGGGGCGGAAGGCACGAACCAGATCAAGGATCATCTCAACCACGGATTCGCCCACGGGCATCCGGCGCAAGAGGCGCTGTGCGGCCAGCAATTCCTGGGTGGTGAAAACCTGGCTGGACTGCGCGTCCGTATCACCCGTGGTGGCCAACAGGATATCACGTTCGGTCTGGCGGTCGGGATAGGGGACGTCGATCTGCACCAGGAAACGGTCCAGCTGCGCCTCCGGCAGAGGGTAGGTACCTTCCTGTTCAATCGGGTTTTGCGTGGCAAGCACATGAAACGGCACACCCAGCGGACGGTCCTGACCCGCGACGGTCACGGTTTTTTCCTGCATCGCCTGAAGCAGGGCAGACTGGGTCCGGGGCGAGGCACGGTTGATTTCATCCGCCATCATCAGCTGACAAAATATCGGCCCCTCGATAAATCGGAAAGACCGGCTGCCATCGGGCGCGGTTTCCAGCACCTCTGACCCCAGGATGTCGGCCGGCATCAGGTCGGGGGTGAATTGTACCCGGCTGCCATGCAGGCCCATCACGGTGCTGAGAGTTTCCACCAGCCGCGTCTTGCCCAGCCCCGGCAGGCCGATCAACAGGCCATGGCCACCACACAAAAGCGCGGTCAGCGTCAGTTCCACCACACGGTCCTGACCGATGAAACGGTTGGTGATGGATTTCTTGGCTTCAGCGAGCTTTTCGCCCAATGCTTCGATCTGGGCCACCATGTCTTCGGCTTGGGTCATGACAAATGCTTCCTCGGGTTTATATAGCTTTATTGTAAACCTATCCCTTTAACTGGAAATGGCAAAAGCAATGAGCGGACAAAAAACCGTGACCCCGACGGCAACCAGCCTTGCAGCCTCTGCAAATGCTGTGAAAACACGCGGATTGCCGCCTTTGGAAAAGTGGAATCCGCCGTTTTGCGGCGATATCGACATGCAGATCAAACGCGATGGCACCTGGTTTTACGAAGGGACGCCCATTGGTCGGCCTGGTTTGGTCAAATTGTTCGCAACGATTCTGTGGCGCGAAGGGGATGATTATTTCCTTGTCACACCCGTTGAAAAAGTGGGTATCACCGTTGAAGACGCGCCTTTCGTCGCCGTTGATTTCGACGTGACGGGCGAAGGTGTTGACCAGGTGCTGACTTTTGTCACCAATCTGGACGACAAGGCAAAGGCGGGCCCCGATATGCCGATCCGCGTGCTGCGCGACCCTGACACAGGAGAGCCGTCGCCCTATGTGCTGATACGCCGCAACCTCGAAGCGCTGATCGACCGCAAAAGCTTTTACCGGCTGGTTGATCTGGGGGTGCACCACGAAGGGTGGTTTGGTGTGTGGTCAGGGGGCAAATTTTTTGGCATCATCCCTTCGAATGAACTGCCGTAGGGTCTGCCGTGCCGCCAAAATTTGCCGCCAACATCAGCCTGCTTTGGCCCGAACTGCCCTATCTTGACCGGTTCGAGGCTGCGGCTGAGGCGGGTTTTCAGGCGGTTGAGATATTGTTCCCCTATGACATCGCGGCCAAGGAAACCAAACGTGCGCTGATCGCCAATGGCCTGGAACTGGTCTTGATGAATGCGCCGCCCCCCAATTACACGGGTGGCTCGCGTGGCTTTGCCGCAGAGCCCGAGCAGGTGGAGCGGTTTCGCAAGGACATCGTCCGCGCCTACAGATTTGCAGAAAGCCTTGGCGCAGGCTGTCTGCATGTGATGGCGGGCACCGCCGAGGGTGAGGCGGCATTCGAGACATTTGCACAGAACCTGGCCTGGGCTGCCAATCGTGCGCCTGACGATCTGATGCTGACGATAGAGCCGCTGAACCCGCAGGCGATGCCGGGTTATTTCCTGAACGACTATGAACTGGCCGCACAGATTCTGGCTGCGGTGGATGCCCCGAATGTCGGGCTGCAATACGATTGCTACCATGCGCAGATGATCCACGGCGATGCGGTCGCGGTGTTTGACAGATACAAGCCCCTGATCCGGCACATTCAGATCGGCGATGCGCCGGATCGGTCCGCGCCGGGTACGGGTTCCATTGATTTTGCCGCCCTTTTTGACCGGATCGCGGCATCGGCCTATCAGGGCTGGGTCAGCGCAGAATATCATCCCGGCGGGCGGACCGAAGATACCCTGGGATGGATGGCGCAGGCCAAGTGATCCAAATGCTGCCGCCTATGGAAACAGCGTCGCCGCATCGCCCGCTTGCCATTTGGGATATTTCTGCATGATCCGCGCAAACCGGTCAGAGCTGAGAAACGCCTCAAGCCAGCCCTGAAGCTGCGGCCAGTCCTGTGCGTCGAACCATGCCTTGTCGATAAAGGCGAACTGGCGCACGAAAGGCAGGATGGCAAAATCCGCCAGACTGGCGCGCGCACCGATCCACGGTGCAATCTGGGCATCCAGATCAGCCAGGAACGCGCTGGCGATGTCGCGGTGCCGGGCGGGGTCCTCATCTGGATAGCGGGTGGCATATTTGGTGCGGTCCAGCGCGGATTTGAACGGGCCATCGCAGCGCGTGATCCATTCCCATCTGGCCTGTGGCATGTCCAGCCAGCCCTCGGGATCATTCTGTTCCAGCGCCCAGATCATCACATCAAGGCTTTCGCCGATGGTTTGCGAAGGCGTCACAAGGCAGGGCACCGTCGCAGAGGGAGAGGCCGCAAGAAAGGCGGGCGGCTTGTCGCGCAGCACGATTTCACGCAGTTCAGTGCGCACGCCGGAGACGTCCAGCGCCAGCCGCGCGCGCATGGCATAGGGGCAGCGGCGGAAGGAATAGAAGGTGGGCAGCATCGGGCCTCCTGCAGGTCAGGTGGACGGGGCGTCCACCCTACGGGATGCGGCGCGCAAGGATGGGCGTGACCCCCCAGCTTAATGCGCTTCGGCCCAATTGGAGCCTTTGCCCGCATCCACGGTCAGTTTCACATCCAGCTTTACCACCGGATCATTGGCGTTTTCCATGACCTCGCGGGCCGCGTCGATCAGCGCGTCCTCATGGCCGGCTTCTACCTCGAACAGCAATTCGTCATGCACCTGCAACAGCATGGTGGCGGGCAGGTCCGCGATCGCGGCGGGCATGCGGATCATGGCGCGACGGATGACATCTGCGGCCGTGCCCTGGATCGGCGCATTGATCGCGGCGCGAGCGGCGAAACCGGCGCGCGGCCCCTTGGAGGCGATTTCAGGCGTGTGGATCTTGCGGCCAAACAGGGTCTCGACATAGCCGTGTTCCTTGGCGAATGCCTTGGTGTCGTCCATGTAGGTGCGGATGCCGGGAAAGCGTTCAAAGTAGCGGTCGATGAACCCCTGTGCCTCGGACCTTGGGATGCGCAGATTGCGCGCCAGACCAAAACCGGAAATGCCGTAGATGACGCCAAAGTTGATCGCCTTGGCGCGACGGCGGATGTCCGGGGTCATTTCGTCCATCGGGACATCGAACATCTCTGACGCGGTCATGGCGTGGATGTCATCGCCGCGTGCAAAGGCCTCCTTGAGGGCAGGAAGATTGGCGATATGGGCAAGGATACGCAGCTCGATCTGGGAATAGTCGAGTGCGACCAGCGTCTTGCCGGGTTCAGCCACAAAAGCCTCGCGGATGCGGCGCCCCTCTTCGGAGCGGATCGGGATATTCTGCAGGTTCGGATCGGTTGAGGCCAGACGGCCCGTGGAGGCCCCCGCGATGGAATAGGACGTATGCACCCGGCCCGTATCTGGGTTGATGTGGTCCTGCAGCGCATCGGTATAGGTGGATTTCAGTTTCGACAATTGCCGCCAGTCCAGCACACGGGCGGGCAGCTCATGCTCTGTCGCGAGGTCTTCTAGGATATCGGCACCGGTGGCATAGGCACCTGTCTTGCCTTTCTTGCCGCCCTCGACGCCCATTTCGTCAAACAGGATCTCGCCCAGCTGCTTGGGAGAGCCGACATTGAATTTATGGCCTGCCAGTTGGTAAATCTCATCCTCCAGCCCGGCCATTTTCTGGGCAAAGGCGTTGGACATGCGCGAAAGCGTATCGCGGTCGACCTTGATGCCAGAGCGTTCCATGGCCGCCAGAACAGGCACCAGGGGCCGTTCGAGCGTTTCATAGACCCGCGTGACCTGTGCCCGGTGCAGCTGCGGTTTGAGGAGCTGCCAAAGGCGCAGGGTGATATCGGCATCTTCGGCCGCATATTTCACGGCCTCGTCCAGCGGTACCTTGTCAAAGGTGACGGCGGATTTGCCGGACCCCAGCAGCGGTTTGATCGGGATCGGCGTATGGTTCAGATAGCGTTCTGACAGGGTGTCCATGCCGTGATTGTGCAGGCCTGCGTGCTGCGCATAAGACATCAGCATCGTATCATCAAAAGGGGCCACGGTGATGCCAATCTGGGCAAAGATCTTGGCGTCGTATTTCATGTTTTGCCCGATCTTGAGGATCGCAGGATCCTCCAGCATCGGGGTCAGCATTTCCAGCGCCTGCGCCAGCGGCATCTGCCCTTCGGCCAATGCGTCGGAACCAAACAGGTCGTCGCCCCGGTTTGCCTTGTGTATCAGCGGGATATAGCAGGCCTTGCCCGGTTCGGTCGCCAATGAAATGCCGACCAGATCGGCGGTCATCTCGTTCAGGCCGGTTGTTTCCGTATCGACGGCGACATAGCCCAGCTCGTATATCGCATCGATCCATCTTTGCAAGGCGGCAGCGTCGCTGACCTGTTCGTATTTATCCGCGTCGAAGGGCACATTTTCCTGCTTTGGCGCATCCGCCGCCGCGGGGGCCTCGGCGATTTTCGGGGCCTCGGCCCCCAGTTGGGCGGCAACGCGCTTGGACAGGGTGCGAAACTCCATTTCTGCGAGAAACGTCAAAAGCCTGTCGGGATCAGGGTCGCGGACCTCCAGGTCGTCCAATGTGAAATCCAGCGGCGTATTTTCGTCCAGCTGCACCAGGCGGCGCGACAGGCGGATTTGATCTGCATTGTCGATCAGGGTCGCGCGGCGCTTGGGCTGTTTGATCTCTTCGGCGCGGGCCAAAAGCGTGTCCAGATCGCCAAATTCATTGATCAACAGGGCGGCAGTCTTGATCCCGATGCCGGGCGCACCCGGCACGTTATCCACCGAATCGCCCGCCAGCGCCTGCACATCGACCACATGTTCGGGATAGACACCGAATTTCTCGAAAACACCCTCGCGGTCGATGCGCTTGTTCTTCATCGCATCAAGCATTTCGACGCCGCCACCGACCAATTGCATCAGGTCCTTGTCAGAGCTGATGATGGTACAGCGCCCGCCCGCCTTGCGGGCCTGAACGGCAAGGGTGGCGATGATGTCATCGGCCTCATAGCCCTCTTTTTCCTCGCAGGCGATGTTGAACGCCTCTGTCGCGGCGCGGGTCAGGGCAATCTGGGGGCGCAGGTCCTCGGGCATTGCCTCGCGGTTGGCCTTGTACTGGTCAAACATGTCGTTGCGAAAGGTATGGCTGCCCTTGTCAAAGATTACGGCCACATGGGTGGGCGCATCCGGGCCTGTGTTGGCCTCCACGTAACGGTGCAGCATGTTGCAAAAGCCCGCAACGGCCCCGATCGGCAGCCCGTCGGATTTGCGCGTCAGCGGTGGCAGCGCATGATAGGCACGAAAGATAAAGGCAGAGCCGTCGATAAGATGCAGATGGTGACCTTTGCCGAATGTGCCGGACATGAACGTGCTCCCCGATTGTGTTCATTCTTTTTGCCACGAAGCATGGGGCGCTGCCAGCAGGCAATCACCTTGTGCTCACGCGGCATCTGCGATGGACAGTCGCGGCAACCAAGCGCCTGCGCAGCGCTCAGACTTTGCCTTCAAAATCGTTATGGACGAATTTGCAGTCGCAATATCCACATTCGACCCAGCCCTTGTCATGGGGGATCTGAAGCCAGACCCGTGGATGGCCCAAGGCACCCTCGCCGCCGTCACAGGCAATCCGGTAGGTGTTTACGATCCGGGTTTCGGGCGCATCTTGGCTCATGGGGGCAATCCTTGGCTCTGGGCTGTTTGGGGGGTGTTATGCCCAATGTGCCAGCGCGGGACAAGGCCGAGTTGGGCACCTGTGATGCGCAAAACACCGCTGATTGGCGTGCAGATTGACCAGACAGGCAGGTCAGACGCCAAACCCCCGAGGAAAGAGGTTCACCCCACGCCATTGAAGGAGTAAAAGACCGCAAAACAATGAGGCGTGGAGCAAGATCGAGATGAAGACCCCAAAACCAGTGGTTCTGTGCATTCTGGATGGATGGGGCATCAGCGATATCCGCGAGGGCAATGCACCTGCGCTGGCCCGCACCCCGACCTTTGACCGGATCATGCAGACCTGTCCCCATGGCACCTTGATCACCCATGGCCCGGACGTGGGGCTGCCCAGTGGCCAGATGGGCAATTCAGAGGTGGGTCATACCAACATCGGTGCAGGCCGGGTGGTCGCAATGGACCTTGGCCAGATTGATCTGGCGATTGAGGACGGGTCCTTTGCGCAGAATCCGCCGCTGCTTGCTTTTATCGAAAAGCTGCACAAGACGGGCGGCACGGCGCATTTGATGGGGGTTGTGTCGGATGGCGGGGTGCATGGCCACATCAGCCATATGATCGCCGCTGCAAGGGCGTTGGATGATGCGGGCGTGCCGGTGGTGATCCACGCCATCACCGACGGGCGCGACGTGGCACCGCGTTCTGCGCTGGGCTATTTCGAGACGCTGCAGGCGCAGCTTCCCGCAGCGGTGAAGGTTGTGACGGTCACGGGCCGTTACTTTGCGCTGGACCGCGACAACCGCTGGGACCGCGTCGAAAAGGCGTTCAATGCCATGGTGCGGGCAAAGGGTCTTGCGGCACCAACGGCGTCGCAAGCGGTAGACGCAGCCTATGCGCGCAACGAGGATGATGAATTCATTCAGCCCACGGTGCTGCCGGGCTATGACGGGGCCAGGGACGGCGACGGGCTGTTCTGTCTGAATTTCCGGGCGGACCGCGCGCGCGAGATCATGGCAGCACTTGGTGACCCTGACTTTGATGCCTTTGAGGCAGGCAGGCGGCCGGAATGGTGCGCGTTGATGGGCATGGCGCAATATTCGCAGCAGCACGCGGCCTATATGACCACAATGTATCACAAGCCCGATCTGCCCAATACCCTGGGTGCTTGGGTGGCCAAACATGAGCGGCGTCAGTTCCGGCTGGCCGAAACTGAGAAATACCCCCATGTCACCTTTTTCCTGAACGGCGGAGAAGAAGAGGCCGCCGCCGGTGAAGACCGTTTCATGCCCAAATCCCCCAATGTCGCGACCTATGACATGCAGCCTGAAATGTCGGCAGGGGAAGTGACTGATCATTTCGTGCGCGCAATCGAGGATGGATATGACCTGATCGTGGTGAATTATGCGAACCCCGACATGGTCGGCCATACCGGTGACCTGAAGGCTGCGATGGCCGCCTGCGAGGCGGTGGATGCCGGTCTGGCACGGGTGGTCACGGCGTTGGAAAAGGCTGGCGGTGCCATGCTGCTGACAGCGGATCACGGCAATTGCGAGACGATGATTGACCCAGAAACGGGCGGTGCGCATACCGCCCACACGCTGAACCCGGTGCCTGTCGCCCTGATCGGCGGGCCACAGGGGGCTGTGCTGCGCGCGGGCAGGCTGGCTGATCTGGCACCGACGTTGTTGGCGTTGATGGGGCTGCCGCAGCCACAGGAAATGACTGGGGTATCGCTGATCTCATGAGAATTGTGGCGGTCATCCTTGCGCTGTGCTGGCCTGCGCTGGCCCTTGCCCAGTCGCCCGTCGGGTTGCAGGCCCTGGCCGCAGCTGATGCGCTGGAAGAAGCGTCCACTATGCTGGATCAGGCAGAGGGCGCGCGCGACAGGGTAAAGGCGCTGACGGAGACAATTCAGGCCTTTGAGGCGGGCTTGGGCGCGATGCGGTCGGGGCTGCGGCAGGCGGCCATCAGCGAAGCGCAGATCAGCAAGCGGCTGGAATCGCGCGACGGCGAAGTCGCCGAATTTCTAGGTGTGCTGCAAAGCATCGGTCCGGGGGCCTCTCCGGTGACATTGCTGCATCCTGACGGGCCTGCGGGCACGGCGCGGGCGGGGATGCTGCTGGCAGAGCTGACGCCAGCCTTGAACCGCAAGGCCGACGCGCTGCGCATGGATCTGGAAAACGTACAGACCCTGCGTGCCCTGCAAGTGGATGCCAAGCAACGCCTGCAAGAGGGGCTGACCGAAGTGCAGGCCGCGCGCACCGCGCTCAATCAGGCCATGGCAAACCGGACCGATCTGCCCCGAAGGTTTACCGCCGATCCCGTGCGCACCGCGATCCTTATCGCCTCTACCGAGACGCTGGACGCCTTTGCCAGCGGCCTGTCCGAGATCGTCACAGACGAGGTGGAGCCAGCACTTGTATCATTGGATGGCACAGCGGGTGAGTTGTCGTTGCCGGTTCAGGGATTGGTGCTGCGCCGCGCAAACGAGGCGGATGCCGCAGGGGTCGCGCGCCCCGGTATCATCCTGGCCACGCGCCCCGGTGCAATCGTCACAACACCCACCGCCGCGACGATCAGATACATCGGGCCGTTGCTGGATTTCGGCAATGTGGTGATTCTCGAACCGCAGGCAGATATCCTGTTTGTCCTTGCGGGTCTCGATGTGGTCTATGGTGAGGCAGGACAGGTGATTGCCGGGGGCACGCCCATTGGCCTGATGGGCGGAGTTTCGTCAAAAAATGGCGTTGAATTGTCACCCCTGCGTGAAGGCACTGGCACAGAGCGTTCAGAAACGCTCTATATAGAAGTAAGACAGGACAATAGCCCACAGGATCCAGCAAACTGGTTCCGAACGGACGAGGATGGATAGCAAGATGAGAAAGTTCTTTATGGCCGCGCTGGGCGGCACGGTGGCCGGTGTGATCGCAACGACGCAGATCGCGGCACCGCTGCTGGCCCAGGAAAGCGCCAAGACTGAGAATGTGTACGAGCAGCTGGATCTGTTTGGCGATATCTTTGAGCGTATTCGCGCCCAATATGTCGAAGAGACCGATTCATCCGATCTGATTGAGGCGGCCATCAACGGCATGCTGACCTCACTTGATCCGCATTCCAGCTATCTGTCGCCCAAGGACGCGGCAAAGATGCGCGAACAGACCCGCGGTGAATTCGGCGGTTTGGGCATCGAGGTCACGCAAGAGGAAGGCTTTGTCAAAGTTGTCTCACCGATTGATGGCACGCCAGCCTTTGAGGCGGGGATCGAAGCGGGTGATTTTATCACTCATGTGGATGGCGAAAGCCTGCTGGGTCTGGTGCTGGACGATGCGGTTGAACTGATGCGTGGCCCCGTGGGTTCAGAGATTGTCATCACCGTCGTGCGTGAGGGCGAGCAGGAACCATTTGATGTCTCGATCATCCGCGACACCATCCAGTTGACCGCCGTGCGCGCCCGCACCGTCGGAGAAACGGCCGTGCTGCGCCTGACCACCTTCAACGAACAGACCTATCCCAAGATGAAGGAAGGTCTGGAAGAACAGATTGCCGCCGCAGGTGGCATCGACAATATCAACGGCATTGTGCTGGACCTGCGCAACAACCCCGGTGGTTTGTTGAACCAGGCCATCGCGGTTTCCGATGCTTTCCTTGAAAAAGGCGAGATCGTCAGCACCCGTGGCCGCGAACTGGCCGATGGCGACCGTGTGAATGCGACGGCGGGGGACCTGTCACAGGGCAAGCCCATCGTGGTGCTGATCAATGGTGGCTCCGCCTCGGCCTCTGAAATTGTGGCAGGTGCGCTGCAGGATCACCGCCGGGCGATCGTGGTCGGGACCAAGAGTTTCGGCAAAGGATCTGTCCAGACGGTAATGCCGCTGCGGGGCAATGGCGCGATGCGCCTTACCACGGCGCGGTATTACACCCCATCGGGCCGGTCCATTCAGGCGCTGGGCGTGTCACCTGACATCGTGGTGGCACAGCCCCCCGCCAAGGTCGCAACAGAAGAAGAAGCACCCAGCAACCGTCCATCGCGTTCAGAGGCTGACCTGCGGGGCAGCCTGAACAATGACAGCCTGACAGAAGACGAGGTCAAGCAGATCATGGAAGATCGTGAAAAGGCAGAGAAGGCAGCAGAGCTGCGCGAAGAGGATTACCAACTGGCCTATGCCATTGATATTCTCAAGGGCCTCTCGGCACTGGGACAGCCGGACTGATAAAACCTGCGCGAGACCAGCTGCGCTGCTGGTTGGTCCGGCGCATCAGATCTGGACGACGCGCGCATAGAAATCAGGGACAGCGGGGCATTTGCCTGCGCTGTCCTTTTTTATGCTGGATCAGATCACTGTGGCAGGCCCAGAGCATTTTCGGCAGATCATGTATTCGTCAAGCTCTCACCGCTTGCCGGTCACTCCGTATCGGCGCAATGCCGTCGAAAGGCACGTTTGAGCATGTCCAGTTCTGCGCGCATCAAATCCATCTCTGCGCGGATATCCAGATCAAGCGGTTCGCCTGCGATCAGGGTCATATGCCCAATCTTTGCATTCGCTAACTTGTCACGCATGATCAGGGTCTGAACGCCCTCGGCGATGGCCTGTGCCGGAACGGGCACAGAGAACGTCCAGTGATCGGCGCTTGGGTCATGGGTCAGTACCACATCCGGGACGACCGTGTTCTCATGCATCACCTCAACCTGCGGCTCTTGCCCACTGGCCGCTGTGATGATGCCCTGCCAGACGCCCTGAATTAGCATCGTTTTGGTTAGCTCCAATGCAGACATGCTTTGGCTCCTTTCACAGATTGGCCCGAGGGCGGCGCGTCAAGGTAAGGTCCCGAAGGACGATCTGGTTCATTTTCGGTCCTTCGAAAATGATGTCGATCCAGGCGCGCTCCACCCGTTTCTCATTCAAATTCGAATATGCCAGATCAAACTCAACGCGGTAGTTTTCGCCATCCAGTGGCAACTCGCGGACAATCTGTTCCGTGTTGGGGCCGTGTTTGATGTTCAGCCGCGCAAAAATCTCCAGTGGTTTTTCCAGCTCGACAATCGCGTCCATGCGCAGCAGATGGGTCTGCCTCAGGCCGGTGATCCCCTCTTGCGGCAGATCAATGACCATGGACAAGAAAGAGCCCCTGAACTCGAATATATCAAGTTGCAGGCCGTAGGGCGCGATGTCTTCCTCGCGCAGATTGCGCAGCTGGCGCATGGTCAGTTCCGCAAGGTCGCAATCGTGAAACAGGGTGATCTCTTCGCCCATCTTGGATTTGGTCTGGACCGACGAAATACCGGGCGTTGCCAGCGGGCCTTGCCAAAGTTCAGGCCGCCAGGCCCAATCCGTGTTATGGGGTTTGGGGAAATGTTGCGCCCCCTGCAGGGGCGGACCCAGACGCTGGGTCGCGACGTGGATCAGCTTGTCCAGATGAACCTTGAGCGCGCGGGCATCGTTGCGCTGGCGGCGCAAGACAGAGATTTCGGCATCAGATGCCTTGCGTGCGGCCTGTGCCCAATGGCCAAAGCTCTTTGCAAGCATCTTTCTATCCAGAAAGCCGAGGGAAATTTTGGACATGACTGCGCGTGCCTTATATTTTTTCACATCCTATCCGCGAGGAAGGTTTCGTTCAAATAAATTGGGCAAATAATCGGGGACAATTCGGATTTTGAATTTGAATTGTCAGCATTTGAGAAACAATTGAACCTAGGACCCGGCGCTTGCCTCGGCGATGACGGCGGACAGAATGCTGCGGCCTTCGTCTTGGGCGGCGGCGCTGTCTTCGGGGGCGAACAGCGCCAGACCCATCAACTGCGTGCCAATCTGCGCCGTGGCACGCCAATGCCGCGCGCTCATCCCTTCGACCGGTACGGTGCCTGTCGCACGAAAGATTACGCCGGTCTCCACCTCTATCGGGTCAGAGACCTGCTGCAGGTCCATGGCCTTTGCGGTATCTTGCGGGGACGGTAGACTTGGCACATCCGTGATCGCGGAAAAGCTGACAGTGATCAGCCCGACAGGGGCTGTGCCCGCAGCTGAAGGCACGCCAAATGCGTCACAACGTGCCATGAGGGCAAAGTGTTGCTTGAGGCTGCTTTTGTCGATGCAAAAGCCACTAGGGGCCTTTAGCGTCACCGCACCAAAGGCCATATCGGCCTGTGACAGCGCCACAGATGGCGCTGACAGACCTTTCAGGAAAGAGGGACCCTGACCTTCCCCGCAAGCGGCGAGACTGGTCAGGGCAAGGGCCGAAACGGGGCCCTTAAAGATCCATGTAGTCATGGGTTTCTGCCTTGCCACCGGGATGTGTCACGGCACCCAGATAGGTCGGCCCTACCAGCTGCGCATATTTCCACAACGCACCGGATGCATAGTTGGTAGTACGCGGGCCCTTCCATTCTGCCTTGCGTGCGGCCAGTTCTTCATCCGTCAGGTCAACGCTGATTGACCCGGTGATGGCGTTCAGGGTGATCATATCGCCATTCTTGAGCAGCCCGATTGGGCCACCCAATGCGGCCTCAGGCCCGACGTGACCCACGCAGAAACCGCGTGTCGCACCAGAGAAACGGCCGTCGGTGATCAATGCCACCTTCTTGCCCATGCCCTGACCCGACAGCGCCGCCGTGGTCGCCAGCATTTCACGCATACCGGGCCCGCCTGCAGGGCCTTCGTTGCGGATGACAAAGACGTCGCCTTCGGAATAGGTGCGGTTCTGCACGGCTTCAAAGGCGTCCTGTTCGCATTCGAACACCAGCGCGGGGCCGGTAAAGATGATGTCCTCGTCCGACATGCCTGCGATTTTCACGATGGCACCTTCAGGGGCAAGGTTGCCCTTGAGGCCCACGACACCGCCTGTCTTGCTGATCGGGTTGCTGATCGCGTGGATTACTTTGCCGTCTGCCTCACGCTCGATCTTGTCCAGCTCTTCGCCCATGGAATACCCCGTCGCGGTCATGCAATCGGTGTGCAGCAGGCCAGCCTTGCGCAACTCCTTCATCACGACAGGCACACCGCCTGCTTCGTAAAGGTCCTTGGCCACATAAGCGCCGCCCGGTTTCATATCGACAAAATGCGGCGTGTCGCGGAAGATTTCGCAAACGTCATCAAGGAAGAAGTCGATCCCTGCCTCATGTGCCATGGCGGGCAGGTGCAGACCGGCATTGGTGGACCCGCCCGTGCAGGCCACGATGCGGGCCGCGTTTTCAAATGCTTCGCGGGTGCAGATGTCGCGCGCGCGGATGTTCTTTTCGATCAGGTTCATGACCGCAGCACCTGAGGCAATCGCATATTCGTCACGCGATTTGTAAGGCGCGGGCGCACCGGATGAATTCGGCAGCGCAAGGCCGATCGCTTCTGACACGCAGGCCATCGTGTTGGCCGTGAACTGACCACCGCAAGCACCCGCAGAAGGGCAGGCGACGCGTTCGAGGATTTCCAGCTCTGCTTCGGTCATCGTGCCGCCTTGCCAGTTGCCGACGGCCTCAAACATGTCCTGTACGGTCAGATCGCGATTTGCGAATGCCGCTGGCACATCGGCACCTTCGGGCGCGCGGCCGGGCAGGATGGACCCGCCATACATGAACACGGACGGCACATTGAGGCGGATCATCGCCATCATCATGCCGGGCAGGGATTTGTCACACCCGGCCAAACCAACCAGCGCGTCATAGCAGTGACCGCGCATGGTCAGCTCTACCGTATCGGCAATCGCTTCGCGCGAGGCCAGGGATGAACGCATGCCCTCGTGGCCCATGGCGATGCCATCGGTGACGGTGATCGTGGTGAATTCGCGCGGCGTGCCCTGTTCTGCCTTGACGCCGATCTTGACGGCCTGGGCCTGACGGTTCAGCGCGATGTTGCAGGGGGCTGCCTCGTTCCAGCAGGTGGCGACGCCGACCAAGGGCTGGTGAATTTCCTCATCGGTCATACCCATCGCATAGTAGTAGGACCGGTGCGGCGCGCGGGCGGGTCCTTCGGTTACATGGCGGCTGGGCAGTTTGGATTTGTCAAAGCGTTGATTATTGGACATGGCGTCCTCCCTGAAAAAACGTTGCTACCGGAATAGTCGGGCAGGCGGGGTGCTGCAAGACCAACAGGCGATGTTGTAATGCGTCTGCTGCGGGCTTACCTTGTCACCGAAGTGATTTGGGCGCTGATCGTGGCCCCGGCCCCAGAGAAAGCCCCCGCATGGAACGCAGTATTTTTTCGTTCATCTGGAAGTATTCCCGTCGGGATCAGCTGTTCTTGCTGGCTTTTACGGTTTTCACCTTTCCGTTCCTATATGCGACGCTGGAATTGCCCAAGCGCATCATCAACGATGCCATCGGTGCAGAGACGGCAATTGTGAACGTCTTGGGCTATCAGGTTTCCCAGGTCACCTTTCTGATGGCGCTGTGTTTTGGCTATCTGGGGGCGGTTCTGGTCCATGGGCTGCTGAAAATGCGCCTGAACACGATGAAAGGTGTTTTGGCCGAACGTCTGTTGCGCCGGTTCCGCTATCAACTGGTCAGCCGCATGATGCGTTTCCCGCGCAGCTATTTCCAAGAGACGTCGCAGGGCGAATTGGTCAGCATGGTCACATCAGAGGCAGAGCCGATGGGCGGGCTGATGGGCGATGCTGTGGCGCAGCCGGTATTTCAAGCCGGCCAGATGCTGATCATTCTGGTGTTCCTGTTTGTGCAATCGCCGTGGTTCGGCCTTGCCGGTGTGGCGCTGATCCCCTTGCAGGCCTGGCTTATCCCGCTGGTGCAGCGGCAGATCAATGAGCTGAACAAGGAACGGATCAAGGAAGTACGTCACTTTGCGGCCGAGATCGGAGAGACTGCGGCAGGCATCACCGATCTGCGCACCAACGGCGGCTGGCGCTACCGGCTGGCGGGTTTCACCGACCGGCTGGGCCGTCTGTTCGAGGTGCGGTTCCGCATTTACCAAAAGAAATTCTTCATGAAGTTCCTCAACAACTTCATCGGTCAGCTGACCCCGTTTTTCTTTTACGCGGTCGGCGGTTATCTGGCGATCAAGGGCCAGATCACAGTTGGTGCGCTGGTTGCGGCCCTTGCCGCCTACAAGGATCTGTCCAGCCCCTGGAAAGAGCTTCTGGCCTATTACAACCAGACCCAAGACATGGCCGTCCGCTGGGATATCGTGATTGAACGCTTTGCGCCTTTCAACATGATCGACGATAGCCTGTTCGAAGGGATGCCAGAAGAAATTCCGCATTTGCGCGGCGATCTTGAATTGCATTCCGTGTCGGTCAGAGGGCCCAGTGGCGATATGATCCTGGAAGACATCGATCTGGTGATCCCTGCAGGCAGTCAGGTTGCGTTGCAGGTCAGCAACCAATCCGAACGCACGGCAATATCAGATGTGCTGACCCGTGAATTGTTGCCAACCAGAGGCAAGATCGTCATCGCCGGGCATGACCTGAGCAAACTGCATCAGGCCGTCGTGGCCGCCCGCATCGGATATGCAAATGCACAGCCCTATTTTTTTCAAGGCACCGTTGGCGACAACCTTTTGATGCCGCTCAGGACCAGCCCAAAGACCGTGCTGTGGGATCCAGAGCACAGCGACCGTTCCACGATCGAGGCACGCCGGTCCGGCAACAGCCCCGACAGCACTGCCGCTGAATGGCTAGATCCTGAGCTTGCGGGCCTGTCCACGACACAGGATGTGAACCGCTTTTGGTATGAGATCACCAATGCCCTGGGCACCTCTGACGTGATTTTTGACCGCATGCTGCATTCCCTGATGGACCCCGAAAGGCATCCCGAACTGGCGCGGCGGATCGTGGGCCTGCGTGAAGAGATATATGAACGGCTAAAGGCCGAAGGACTGAGCAAGGCCGTGCATCGGTTTGACCCCGACACATTCAATCCGGCCGTGCCGCTGGGCGGCAACCTGATGTTCGCCGCACCAAGGTTCGAGATCACCCAGCAACGGCTGGTGACTGAACAGGAATTTCTGGCGATGGTCGTGGATCAGGGGCTTGCAGCACAGGGCATCGCAATTTCGCAGACATTGGTGGAAATGTTGCATCACGCCTTTGGCAGGGATGGCACGGAACATCCCCTGTTCACCGCGCTGGGGATCGAAGAATCCCTGTATGAGCAACTGGTGGATATCGCCTCGCGCCGCCGGGATCGTGGCGATGCGGCCTTGTCGGAGAGAGAGTTCGCATTGCTGCTGACCGTCCCCTTTGCCCTGACTGCAGAACAGATCGGTCCCGCGTTCCCCGAGACCTTCAAGGAAGAAATCTTGCGCATTCGCAAGACCAACGGCCCGATGATGCGCGAACAGGTCAAGAATCTGTTCATTCCGATCGCGCCAGAAAATTATCTGCCGCGGCTGACCGTCCTTGAGAACCTTCTGTATGGCCGGATTTCATCCATGGCCGGGCTGCAAGAGGATCTGGTTCAGGACATCGTCGCAAGCGTGCTTGAGGAAAATGGTCTCAAGCAGCTGATTTCAACAAATCTGTTCGATGTGCCCACAGCCATCGGCGGCACCAATCTGCCCGCGATGTTCCAGCAGCGCGCGGCCTTTGGTCGTGCCGCGATCAAACGGCCCGATGTCATGGTGCTGAATCAGGCCCTGGCCGGATTGGATGCTGAAACCCAAAGCCAGATCCGCCACCGGCTGAGCGCGCTGCTGCCCGACACGACCCAGATCTATATCAACGACAGCTTTGCCAAGCCGGAAGATTTCGACATGCATATCGAAATTCGCAACGGGCGGATCGACGGGGTGGTGAAATCCGACAGTTTTGAGGATCAGGACAGCGCCTCTGACGATCTGCGTCGCAAGCTGCGGATCATCAGCCGGAACGAACTTTTCGGTTCTCTGGACCCCCGCAACAGACGCCTTCTGGCCTTTGCCGCGCAATGGTACACCGCCGAGGCAGGGCAGCGCATATTCAAGGTCGGCGAACGCGCCGACGCGGCCTATTTGTGCCTGTCCGGGCGCGCCGAACTGGGGCTTATCCAAAAAGACGGCTCCATTCGCCACATTTCGGATGTGGAGCCCGGCAGGCTGATCGGTGATCTGTCCATCCTGCTGGATGAGCCGCGCCAACTGGACCTTGTCGCCGTCCAAGAGGCGAAATTCCTGCGCATCGGCGCGGAACAATTCCGGTCGGTCGTTGAGGGGGACCATCAGGTTCTGCTCAGGCTTTTCCGCACCGTCGCCGGATACCTGAGCGGTGCTGCCGACGTGATGCTGGCGGCCGGTGTCGAAATCCCAAGGGAGTTTGGACCTCAAAAGCCGCCCCAACCTGACAGTGAGGCGGAAGAGTGATCCGCCCCGCTGCCTATGCCGCGCATGAGGAATTCATTGCCCCGGCCCGCAGTTATCCCGCACTCTGGCGACTGATTGCCGGTTTGTGTCTGGCGACATTCGCCTATTTTTCTCTCAATCAGGTTTTCTTTCAGGCGCTCTATGTTCTGCTGGCCCCTTCGGGCGGGCAGTTGCTGAATGATCTGGCCAGCGGGGCCAGTCCGGCCGCCATGTATATCTTGCTGTTCAGCTTTATCTTCATGAGCATCGCGGCTGGCCTGACGGTGCGTCTGCTGCATCACCGCAGTTTTGTAACCTTGCTGGGTCCCGCCCATCTGCTGGGCCGGGATTTTCGGCGTGTCTCTGTCGCCGTGCTGGCGGTGACGGGCGTGGTGCTGGTGCTGCCGCCTTGGGACATGGGGGGCGATTATGTGCCCAACATGGCGCTGAGCCGCTGGATGGTCTTGTTGGTCCCCTCGCTGTTTTTCATCCTCTTGCAGGTCAGCGCAGAAGAAATAGTGTTTCGCGGGTATGTCCAGCAGCAGCTCGCGGCGCGGTTTCGCTCTCCGCTGGTCTGGATGGTGCTGCCTTCGGTACTCTTTGCCTTGGGGCATTACCTGCCCGATACGGCGGGTGAAAATGCCCTTTTGATCGCGGTATGGGCCGGATTGTTCGGCATCTTGATGGCGGATCTCACGGCGCGCTCGGGATCGCTTGGTCCTGCCATTGCGGTACATTTCTGGAACAATGTCTCTGCAATGATGATCGTCTCTCTACCAGACGAGCTTTCTGGTCTGGCGCTCTATCTCACGCCTTTTTCGCTGGATGACATCGAGGCGCTTCAGGCGTGGCTGCCCGTTGATTTCGCCATGATGCTGGTGTTGTGGCTGGCCGCGCGGGTCGCGATCAGGCGCTGATTGCAATTTCCGTCCCACCGCCTTATCTGGAAGCATAATCAAGACATCAGGGACATCCCATGAACTGGATCACAAACTACGTCCGCCCCCGGATCAATTCGATCTTTTCACGCCGCGAGACTCCGGACAACCTGTGGACCAAATGCGATGACTGCGGAACGATGCTGTTTCATCGCGAATTGTCGGACAATCTGAATGTCTGCACCAATTGCGGTCATCACATGCCGATCAGCCCGCGTGAACGTTTCACGATGCTGTTTGATGGCGGTATCTTTACGGCTGTCAAAGTGCCATCGCCGACGGCGGATCCTTTGCATTTTCGCGATCAAAAACGGTATCCGGACCGTCTGAAGGCGGCGCAGAAGGCCACTGGCGAAGCCGAGGCAATGCTGGTCGCGACAGGCGAGATTGGGCGCACACCTATCGTGGCGGCCTGTCAGGACTTTTCCTTTATGGCAGGGTCCATGGGCATGTACGTGGGCAATGCGATCATTGCTGCCGCAGAAGAGGCGGTAAAACTGAAACGCCCGCTGATCCTGTTTTCAGCTGCGGGCGGGGCCCGTATGCAAGAAGGCATCCTGAGCCTGATGCAGATGCCGCGCACCACGGTCGCGGTGCAGATGCTGAAAGAAGCAGGTCTGCCCTATATCGTGGTGCTGACCCATCCGACCACGGGTGGTGTGACGGCCAGCTATGCCATGCTGGGGGATGTGCATATCGCTGAGCCGAATGCGCTGATCTGCTTTGCCGGGCCGCGCGTCATTGAACAGACGATCCGAGAAAAACTGCCCGAGGGGTTCCAGCGCGCCGAATACCTGCTGGACCACGGCATGTTGGACCGCGTGACGCCCCGAACAGAACTGCGTGACGAGTTGATCAACATCACCCGTATGCTTTTGGGCCTGACGCCTGCTGTGCGCGGCGATCTGCCTGCGCCGCAAGAGGTGACAGAGCCGGCTGTGGCAGAACCTGCTGAAAGCAAGGCAAAAGCAGACAAGGATGCGCCCAAGAAATGACCGCGCCCACATCTGACATCATTCTTGAACGGATGATGGCGCTGCATCCCAAAATCATAGATCTGACGCTGGATCGCATGTTCCGGCTGTTGGACGCCTTGGACAATCCGCAAGACAACCTGCCCCCCGTGATCCATATTGCGGGCACCAACGGCAAAGGATCGACCCAAGCGATGATCCGCGCCGGGTTGGAAGCCGCAGGCAAGACGGTCCATGCCTATACCTCGCCGCATCTGGCGCGTTTCCATGAACGCATCCGGCTGGCGGGCACATTGATTGACGAAGCGGCGCTGACAGCCGTGTTGGACGAATGTTATGCCGCCAACAACGGCGAAAACATCACCTATTTCGAGATTACCACAGCGGCGGCACTGCTGGCCTTTTCGCGCACCCCGGCTGATTTCACACTGCTCGAAGTGGGGCTTGGTGGGCGGCTGGATGCGACGAATGTCAGCGACAGGACCGCGCTGAGCATCATCACGCCTGTCTCTCTGGACCATCAGCAGTTTCTGGGCGACACCCTGCCGCAAATCGCGGGCGAAAAGGCGGGGATCATCAAACGCGGCGTGCCCTGCATTGTGGGCCCCCAGCAAGAATCAGGTCTTGAGGTGATCGAGGCCGTTGCCGCCCGGCAGGCCGCACCCCTGTCTGTCTACGGTCAACATTGGCATGTGGGCCAGGAGGCGGGCCGGCTGATCTATCAGGATGAGACAGGTCTGCTGGATCTGCCCCTGCCGAATTTGCCGGGACATCATCAGGTGATGAATGCGGGTGCCGTGCTGGCGGCCTTGCGTCATTTCGGCATGGACGAGGCCGCCTGCGAAGCCGCTGTCACCCGTGCCTATTGGCCCGCGCGGATGCAGCGCCTGCGCAAGGGGCCGCTGATCGATGCGGCGGGCGCGGCAGAGCTGTGGCTGGATGGCGGCCATAATCCCGCCGCCGGAGAGGCGCTGGCCGAGATGCTGGCAACCGGCCCCAAAGGGCACACCCATCTGATCTGTGGCATGCTGAATACCAAGGACATCAACGGTTATCTGCGCCCCCTCGCGGCCCATGTCCAAAGCCTTCATGCTGTGACCATCCCGGGCGAAAACGCGACCCTGCATGCGGCAGAAACCGCACATGCCGCCCGCGCCGTGGGGATGGATGCGGTAGAGGCCGAAACTGTCGAAGCCGCGGTGCGCGATATCATCGCAAAGGACCCGCAATCGCGTATCCTGATCTGCGGATCATTGTACCTAGCGGGGGCAATCTTGCGCGAAAACGAATAAATTGCGCTGCCCCCCTATGCAGATTCACTGATTTTTAGTATCTTCCAGTTGTAAATTCAAAACGGCACGACCGTAAAATAATTGAATGCAACAGGGGAAGAGCATGATGAGCCAGAAGGCTATTGAAAACCACAGACCTTCGACCGTCCCGGAAAATCGGGTGCTGTCACAGATCGCCTTTTTCGTTATTGGATTGGGGATCATCACGGGGGGAATATGGTCGTTGTACATGGGCGACGCGCCCTATCACCCAGATGATGTGGTGTCACAGGACCGTATCGTTCTCATTTCTGACTGACACCGATCGATCAGGGTTCAGTTGTGAACCCCGATCAAGGTTGCACACCCCAGCCTTCGGCCTGCATTTCGCGCAGCCGTGAGGCGGTGCGCTCAAACTCAAAGGTGCCTTCGCCCTCCAGATACAGCATTTCAGGCGCGGCGGCGGCGGAGCAGATCAACCGCACGCGCGCCTCGTAAAGCGCATCAATAAGCGTCACAAAACGCTTGGCCTCATTGAAATTTGTGCGGCCCAATTGTGGGATGTCGTCCAACAGCAAAACCCGTACGGCATCCGCCAGCGCAAGGTAATCGGCAGGGCCCAGGGCCGCGCCGCACAATGCGTGAAACCGCGCGCGGGCCATGCCGTTGCGATAGTGCGGTATTTCCACGTCCCGTCCTTTGACCCGCAGGATCAAAGGCTCGCCTGCCCCGCCGGCAAGATCATTCCAGACCGCGTCCATCGCGTCGCGGCTATGGGCATTTACCGGTGTGAAATAGACTTGGCTTCCTGCCAGACGGTCCTGACGGTAGTCTGTCGGACTGGCCAGTTCATGCACGACCATCCGTTCTTTTATCAACTCGATGAAGGGGACAAAAAGGTTCCGGTTCAGACCGTCCTTGTACAGCGCATCTGGCGGCCGGTTTGACGTGGTCACAACCACCACGCCGGCAGCAAAGAGCGCTTGAAACAGCCGTCCGACGATCATCGCATCGGTGATGTCGGTGATCTGCATCTCGTCAAACGCCAAGAGCCGCACGGAGGCCGCAACATCTGCGGCGACTGGCGCAATCGCATCGTCCACACCGGTTTTGCGTGCCTCGTGCATGGCGGAATGAATTTCCTGCATGAACGCATGAAAATGCACCCTTCTTGCCGGGATGCCGTCCAGATGTTCGACAAACAGATCCATCAACATGGATTTGCCACGGCCCACGCCCCCCCAAAGGTACAGACCCTTGGGCGGTTCGGGCGCTTTGCGGAACAGGCCTTTCTTGACCGGGGTCAACAGCGCCTCGCGGATGCGGTCAAATTCGGGCAAGACGGCTTCCTGTGCCGGATCAGCTTGGAGCGATCCGGCAGCAATCATCGCGTCATATGTTTCTTTTAGACTTTTCATGTTCCTGCCTTAACCCATAGGGCGCTGATTTGAAAAGCGTCTGCGCAGGCCTCCGGGCCGCGATCCATCAGCAAATCATCCAAGCTTTGCACAAGGCTTGATTTGACGCGGTTCGCAAAGTGCATAATGTGGCGGTTCAGGACCAAGGATATTTTCCATGACGCAGCGCAGTTCCCTTTTCACGCCGGTCCTTATCGTAAGTTGTGTGATCATCATGGTCAGCTTTGCTGTCCGGGCGTCATTCGGGGTTTTCCAGATTCCTGTCGCAGAGGAATTCGGCTGGCTGCGCGCGGAATTTTCGCTGGCCATCGCGATCCAGAATTTGGCCTGGGGCATTGGCCAGCCGATCTTTGGGGCGATGGCGGAAAAGATCGGTGACAGGCGGGCCATCATCATTGGCGCGGTGGTCTATGCCTTGGGCCTCATCTTGTCGGCCAATTCCGTGACCCCAATTGAGCATCAGGCCTATGCCTGGCTGGTTGGGTTTGGCATCGCGGGTACCGGGTTTGGGGTTGTTTTGGCCGTGGTGGGCCGCGCATCCAGTGATGAAAACCGTTCCATGTCACTGGCGATCGTGACGGCGGCGGGCAGTGCGGGCCAGGTCTTTGGCGCACCGGCGGCTGAATGGATGCTGGGGTTTCTCAGCTGGCAAAGCACCTTCATGGTTTTTGCAGCCGTTATCCTGTCGATGATCCTGACGCTGCCATTCATGCGCGCCCCGGTGCTGGCGCAAAAGGCGGAACTGGAAGAAAGCCTTGGCCAGATCCTGGTCAAAGCTTTCAAGGATCCCTCTTACACGATGATCTTTCTGGGCTTCTTTTCCTGTGGTTACCAACTGGGCTTTATCACCGCGCATTTCCCGGCCTTCGTCACCGAAATGTGCGGCCCCATTCTGGCGGGCGGTGTGTTGCACAACATGGGCATCACCACCACATCGGCATTGGGGGCCGTGGCGATTTCATTGGTGGGGCTGGCCAATATCGGGGGGACGCTGGCGGCGGGCTGGGCCGGCAAGCGGTATTCCAAACGGTATCTGCTGGCCGGGATCTATACCGGGCGCACCATCTTTGCGGCGCTGTTCATCATGTTCCCGATCACGCCGGTCACCGTGATATTGTTTTCTGTCGGCATGGGGGCGCTGTGGCTGGCAACCGTTCCGCTGACCTCCGGGCTTGTCGCGCATATCTATGGGCTGCGGTACATGGGAACGCTTTACGGGATCGTGTTCTTTTCTCACCAGCTGGGCAGCTTCCTGGGGGTCTGGCTGGGCGGCAGGCTTTATGATGTCTATGGCAATTATACTGCGGTCTGGTGGGTCGGCATTGCGGTCGGGGCCTTTAGCGCCATCGTCCATCTGCCGATCAGGGAACGGCGTCTGGAAGGGCTGGTTACGGCCTGACGCCACATCGCCGCCCTATGTCATCCAGTCGCCCATGATCTGCAGCGCCATATCGGTGTGGGTATAGGGCAGCCCGTGACCGGCCCCGTCAATCACCTCTTGATGGGCATCGCGGTTCCATGTTGCCAGGACCCCTACAGCAGAAATCGGGATCACCACGTCATCGCGGCCCCAGATGGCCAATACCGGAATGCCCCGTGCAGCCAATTCGCGGTGATCTGCCTCCAGCGGTTCTGACAGAATGCCGCGACGGCTGGCGAGGATCGCGGGCAAGAAGCCCTTGAAACCGATCTCTGCGGCCTGCAGGGCCGTGATGTCCGGCACGCTGCTGGCCAGCCCCACCTCTGCCCGCAGTCCTTTGCGCAGAAGGCGCGGAGAGAGCAGCAAAAACAGCCAATCCCCGATCAAAGGGGTCTCCTTGATGAACTGCACCAATTTGCCGGACCAGATGCCCATGCCAGCGGGGGCCAATAGGATCAGCTGATGCACCCGAGCGGGATAGGTGGCTGCAAAAGCAGCAGCGATCGCCCCCCCCATGGAATAGCCGATCAGGGTGAACTCTTCGTCTATGCCCCGGCTGTCCAGCACTTCATTCAGCTGTTTGAAAAAGAATGACCGCCCCTGTGCGCCTTTGGGCCTGCTGGAAAATCCGCGCCCGTAAAGGTCATAGGTCAGCACCCTGTAGCCTGACAGGGCCAGCCCCCTGGTGATGCCCCCCCAGACAAAGCTGGGCGTGGTCAGACCATGCACACAGACCACCAAAGGGCCATTGGCAGGACCATGCCATTGGAAATGCGTGACCCCGCCCGACAGTTCGACAAACTGCCCCGGCGCTGATCCACGCGCGACATCATCCATTACCCGCCGCCTGTTTTCGATCACGAAGGGCGCGGCGAAGATCACCAGCAGGATCAAGGCAAACCAGATCATTCTTGTGCGGTCCAACGGTCCAGGATGTAACGCGATGTCATCAGGTCCAGATGGGCACCGCCGCCATTCTTGAACAAGGTGATATCATCGGGGCCGTGACGCCGGAATGCGTCCAGGTGGTAGTAATCAGCAATCAGATGGTCACGGGTGATCGTTCCCGATTTCAGCGGAATGTCGATTTCGCCAATATGGCCTATGGTGGTGTCGAAACTGTCCACGAACACGCGGGCCCGCAAAAGGGCCGTATCATCCACTTCGCGCATATCCGGGCGGTAGGCCCCGATCAGGTCCAGATGCTGCCCCGGACGCAGCCAATCGCCCTTGATCAGCGGATCGGTGGACATGGTGGCGCAAGTGATGATGTCTGCCGCAGAAACGGCTGTTTCCAGATCATCGGCAATGGCAAGATCTGGCAGCTCTGCGGCCATTTTTTCAGCATTGGCAGGGCTGCGGTTCCAGACGGTAAAGGCGGCATGCGGGAACGCCGCAGCATAGGCCGCGTGCAGGGCGCGGCCCTGATTGCCGGCCCCCACGATCAGGATATTGCGGCTGTCCGGCCGGGCCAGACGGCGCGCAGTCAGCAGGCTGTCGCCTGCGGTTTTCCATTTGGTCACCAGATGAAAGTCGACGATCGCCTCAAGCGTGCCATCGCCGTCTGAATACAGGCTCAGACCTCCGTTGATCATCGGCGCGCCTTTGGCCGGATTGCCGGGAAAGATGGTGGCGGATTTGACGGCAATGCCCAATCCGTCAATCCAGGCTGCCCGGTTCAGCAAGGTATCTTTGCCCCGGTACAAAAAGGTATCGCCAATTTCTGCCTTGGGCAGGCTGTGACCGGCGGCAAGGGCCTCGGTCAAGCCGATCCAGTCAAGCACTGCTTCGCCGGCGTCGAAAGGGATCATTGGAATGGATGTCATCGTGCGTCCTCCGGGCCCAGCAGTCCCGCGCTGACAAGCCTGTCCGCCCAGCCCTGAGAGCCGTCAAAATGATGGATTTGCCAGCCACGAGAGGCTGCCGCCTGAATATTGTCCTGCCGGTCATCGGTAAAGAGCAGCTGCGCGCCCTGCAGCCCTGCGGTGTCCTCGACCGCTTTGTAGATACCTGCATCAGGTTTGATCACGCCAAGATGGCCAGAAATGAAATCGCGGTCAAAATCATTCAAAAAGCCATAGCGCCCAGCGGCAATTTCATAGGTCTGTATGCCGAAGTTGGTCAATGAAAACACCGGCACGCCCCGGGCCTGCAGGGCGGCCATCAATCGCACGGAATGGTCGATGGCGGGGGTGGCGATGTCGATCCAGCGGTCATGCCACAGCAGGATTTCATCGTGCCAGTCGTTGAACATCCGGGCCGTCTGGCGCACCACATCGCCAAAGTTTTCGCCCCGGTCGACGCGGTCATTCATACCGTGCAGATCGACGGCGGCAAACATGGCGCGGCGGCGGTCCTGCCCTATCACCTGATCATAGAACCGCTCTGGCTGCCATTCGATCAGGACATTACCGATGTCAAAGATCACCGCTTGAGGTGTCATCTTGTGCTCTCCACCCGTGCCGCTGGCGTGTCATCGCGCGGGAACGGTCTTGAATGATACCTCAGCCGCGTTGTGCTGCGCGCAATTCGCGCTCCAATGCATCCAGAAAACGCGACCGATCCGCCTTTGTAAAGCTCTTGCCGCCGCCCTGCCGAAACGGGTCTGCCGCCCGCAGATCGGTCATCAGATCGCGTGTGGCCAGCACATTGCCGATATTTGCAGCCGTCAGCGCCTCTCCGTTGTGTTTGAGCACGCGGGCACCTGCCTCAACGCATTTTGCAGCCAGCGGGATGTCACCGGTCACCACCACATCGCCCGGCCCGCACCGCTCTGCGATCCACATGTCAGCGACATCCGGACCATCGGGAACGATCACCGTCTCAACCAGCGGGTTTTGCGACGGGCGCAGCCCACCGTTTGAGACGACAAACATCCGCAGCCTGTGCCGGGTCGCCACCCGTTCGGCCTCTGCTTTGACGGGGCAGGCATCGGCGTCGATATACAGGGCGGTCACGGATCAACCCGCATAAAGCGCATCGGCGTGAAAGCCTATGTGGTCTTCCATGAAGGTGGAGACAAAGAAATAGCTGTGGTCATAGCCCGGTTGCATCCGAAACGTCCCTTCCTGGCGCTTGGCGGCCATGGCACCTGCCAGCGTCTCAGGTTTGAGCAGATCCAGAAATTGGTCTGCGGCACCCTGATCAATCAGCACGGGTCCGTCAAAACCGACCTCTGCCATCAGCAAGGTCGCGTCATGTTTGGCCCAGGCATCCGTGTCATCGCCCAGATAGGCGGTCAGCTGTTTGCGGCCCCAATCGCTGGCCGTTGGGTTGGCGATGGGGGCAAAGGCCGAAACGGAAAGAAAGCGACCGGGCAGGTTCATCGCCATGGTCAAGGCACCATGTCCGCCCATGGAATGACCGGTGATCCCCTGACGCTCCATGTCCACGGCAAAATGTTCCGCGATGAGTGCCGGCAGTTCCTCGGCGACATAGTCCCACATTTTGAAATGCGCGGCCCATGGCTTCTGGGTCGCGTTCACATAAAAACCTGCACCCTTGCCCAGATCATAGGCCTCATCATCGGCCACGTCATCGCCGCGCGGGGAAGTGTCTGGAAAGACCAGCGCGATCCCGTGCTCTGCCGCCCAAGCCTGCGCACCTGCCTTGGTCATCGCATTTTCATGGGTGCAGGTCAGGCCTGACAGGTACCAAAGGACCGGAACGGGCCCATCCTTGGCCTCGGCCGGAAGGAACAAGCCAAATGTCATCTCGCAATTGCAGGCGGAAGAGGCGTGGGAATAGACCCCTTGGGTGCCCCCGAAACAGGCGTTTTCAGAGAGTGTTTTCATGGGTCTATCCTTCGTGAAATGGGCATGGCCCCTGCCGGGCCGGTGCAATGGTATGATGAATGGAACCGGGGTTCTAGCTGGATGTCACCCAGCCCACAACAAGGCTGACGGTCAGAATGCTGATGGCCGTCGAAACAAGAATCGCGGTTGAAACGCGCACCGGGGCCACCCCGTAATGCTGCGCCAGCATATAGACATTGCCCGCCACGGGCAGCGCTGAGACCGCGATGATGATGCCGGCCTTGGCCGGGTCCACGCCAAACAAGAAGAGGGCAGCAAAACCCACGAAAAGCGGATGCAGCACCAGCTTGCAAAAGCTCAGCCAGCCTGCGATCTCAAGCTTGTCCGGGGAGGTCAGCGCCAGCGACGCGCCGATGGCAAACAAGGCACCGGGCGTGGCCGCGCCGCCCAGAATGCCAAGGAAATTGTTCATCGGGTCGGGTATCGGAATGCTCAGGCCAGACCACAGAAACCCCAGCGATATGGAGACGATCATCGGGTTCTTGACCAGCCCCAGCCCAATGGTGCGCAACATGCGCAGGCTGATCTGCCCGTCGCGGGATCCGGTGATCAAGATGACAATCAGGCTGGAAAATACGATCAGATCTATCGCCAGTGCCAATACGATCGGGCCAATCGCCTCTGCCCCCAGCAGCAAGGTCAGCATCGGCACTCCCAGAAAACCGGTGTTGCCGATGACGGCGCATTGCGCCTCGATTGCGTTGGTGGGCACATCCAGCCCGCGCATAAAACCAACCATCGTGGCAATGCCGTACACAAAGGCCGTGCCCCACAGATAGGCGGCGGCCAGTCGCGTATCCCAGACGTCGGCGATCGACAGGTTGGCGGAAAACCGAAACAGCATTGCCGAAAGCGCAAAGTAGAAGACGAATTTGGTCAGATCAGCCGTCGCTTGCGCGCTAAAGAACCGGGTGCGCCCGGCCCAATACCCAACCCCGATCAGGGCAAAGAAAGGAAGCGTTTTCAGAAAGATCGCCAGCATGCGTTAGCAGTAGCCAGCAATCCTTCTTCAGGCAAGGCTCTATCCCGATCCGATCAGCACACCGGCCGCAAAGACCAGCGCCCCCCCCAGAACCACCCGGAAGGCCGCGCGAAAGAACGGGGTATCCATGTATTTGTTCTGTATCCATGCAATCGCCCAAAGTTCGATAAAGACAACGGCAAAGGCGATGATGGTCGCCGTCCAGAAATCAGGGATCAGATAGGGCAGGGCGTGGCCCAGACCGCCCAATGTCGTCATGACACCAGCCGCAAGCCCGCGTTTCACAGGCGAGCCGCGGCCAGAAAGCTGCCCGTCGTCAGAGGCGGCCTCGGTGAAGCCCATGGAGATACCGGCCCCGACAGAGGCGGCCAGACCAACCAGAAAGGTGGTCCATGTGTCCTGCGTCGCAAAGGCGACGGCGAAAATAGGGGCAAGGGTGGAGACAGAACCATCCATCAGGCCCGCCAGACCCGGTTGAACCCATGTCAGCACAAACTGGCGATGGGCGCGGCTGTCTTCTTTGGCTGCGCTATCGTGGTCCAGATGCGTGGCGGTCAGGTCCTCTGCAGTGGTTTGATGCCCGGCCTCGGCGGCGGCCAGATCACCCAGCAATTTGCGGGTCTGCGCATCGGATGTCCGCGCTGCCGCCGCCAGATAGAAGCGTTCTGCGTCTTGCTCCATTGCGGTGGCTTCGGCGCGGATGCGGTCCAGCCCCAGGTTTTCTATCAGCCAGACGGGCCGGCGCGCATAATAGCCCGATACATGTTCGCGCCGGATCAGCGGGATGGTGGAGCCAAAGCGCTCCTGGTGCAGGTCGATCAGCCGTTGGCGATGCTGATCCTCTTCGGCGGCCATCCCCTCAAAGATTGCGGCGCTCTTGGGGAATTCGGCACGCAGTATCTCGGCGTAGCCGCGATAAATACGCGCATCGTCCTCTTCAGATGAGATGGCGAGGGCCAGGACCTGCTGTTCACTCAAGTCTTTAAATCGTTTTCTATTAACGGAAAATCGCATTTGACGCTCCTTTGTTTAGAATCATTCTAATTACTCTGCCGAAGTATCGCAATCAGCTTTACTCAAATGGATGCTTTTTCATGTTGGAAGTGAACGAAACGGTTTATAACGACCTTCACAAATCCCGGAGACGTCATGACCTTAACCGTCCAAAAGGTTCGCAAGGGCCGCAAGTTTGATCAGGTGCTGCAAGGTGCGCGGTCTGTTTTCATGGCCGACGGCTTTGAAGGGGCCAGCGTTGACGAAATTGCGCGTGTGGCGGGCGTGTCCAAGGCGACCTTGTACAGCTATTTTCCCGACAAAAGGCTGTTGTTCATGGAAGTTGCCAACGCGGAATGTATCCGGCAGGCCCGCGAGGCGCTGGACAGCATCGACAAGGCAGGACCCCCACGCCAGGTGCTGTCACAGGCGGGGCACCATTTTCTGCGGTTTATCACCTCCACTTTCGGGGTGCAGATTTTCCGGATATGCGTGGCTGAATCGGACCGTTTTCCAGAGATTGGCCAGTCGTTCTACAATTCAGGTCCCGCCGTTATCCGGGCCGAGATGGCGGATTATTTTCGCGAAGCGGCTGCGCGTGGGCAGCTCAAGATCGACGATTACAGATTGGCCGCCGACCAGTTTGGTGAACTGTGCAAGGCGGACCTGTGGCCGCGCCTGATCTTTGGGATCACAAAGTCGGTCACCGATGCAGAGATTGACCGGGTGGTGGATGGTGCCGTCGAAACCTTTCTGGCCCGCTATGGGTCGGGCGGCATCTGACGGCACCTTGTGATTATTTCGGGCGCTTGTCGACGATACGCACCGCCTTGCCTTCGGAACGTGCAACACCGCCCACATCCGCCACGTCAATCTGCACGCTGATCCCGACGGTTTGCTTGATCTGTGCGGCCATTGCCTTGGCGGCAGCCGCGCGCGCATCGTCTGAGACAGAGGCATCCGCACATTCACATAGCACGCGCATCTGATCCATCCGGTTGGGCCGTGACAGTTCAATCTGGAAATGGGGGGCCAGGCCCTTGGTTGCCATCAGGGCCTCTTCGATCTGGGTCGGAAAGACGTTGACGCCCCGCAAGATGATCATGTCGTCGCTGCGCCCTGTGACCTTTTCCATGCGCCGCATGCTGCGCGCGGTGCCCGGCAACAAACGGGTCAGGTCGCGGGTGCGATACCGGATAATTGGAAAGGCTTCCTTGGTCAGCGAGGTAAAGACCAGTTCGCCCTGCTCACCTTCGGCCACGGGTTCACCGGTTTCGGGGTTGATGATTTCGGGAAAGAAGTGATCCTCCCAGATGTGCAGCCCGTCTTTCGTCTCCACGCATTCCATGGAGACGCCGGGGCCCATGACTTCGGACAGGCCGTAGATGTCGAGGGCATGCATATCAAACGCCTGTTCAATCTCCTGGCGCATCGCGTTGGTCCAAGGTTCAGCGCCAAAGATGCCAACCTCAAGCGAACAGTCGCGGGGATCAAGGCCCTGGGCGGCAAATTCGTCGAGGATCGAAAGCGAATAGGACGGGGTGACCGTGATCCCCTTGGGTTTGAAATCTTCGATCAGGCGCACCTGCCGGGGGGTCATGCCGCCCGAAATGGGATAGGTGGTCAGCCCCAGCGCGTCGGCACCCAGATGGATGCCAAGCCCGCCGGTAAACAACCCGTAGCCGTAGGCGTTGTGCAACATGTCGCCGGGGCGCATGCCGGCTGCCCGCAGGGACCGGGCAACAACGCTGCCCCAGTGTTCCAGATCCCGCTGGGTGTATCCCACCACTGTCGGCTGCCCCGTCGTGCCAGAAGAGGCATGAATGCGCGCCACCTGCGCGCGCGGGACTGCGAACATTTTGAATGGATAGTTGTCGCGCAGATCGGTTTTGACGGTAAAGGGAAACTTTGCCAGATCGCTGAGGTCCGTCAAATTGTCGGGATGCACACCCGCCGCGTCAAAGCTGGACTTGTAAAAGGGCACATTGTCATAGGCGTGGCGCAAGGACCATTTCATACGCTCCAGTTGCAGGGCCGCAATCTCGTCCCGGCTGGCGATTTCGATGGGGTCAAGGCTGCCTTTTGCGGGGGTCAGGTCTTTCATGATGCGGTGTCCTCCTCGGGGAAATGCTGTCCTTTGACAGTGCGCGACAGACCCCGGAACAGCGCGACTGTCCTGCCATCCTCGCCCGTGACGGTGACGTCATAGATGCCGGACCGGCCTGTGCGCGACACTTCGTCGGCGCGTGCGGTCAGAACCTCTCCTGCTTTTCCGGGGTTCAGGTAGGTGATCTGATTTTGCTGTGCGACGGTCAGCTGATTGTAGGTATTGCAGGCAAAAGCAAAGGTGCTGTCTGCCAGCGCAAAGATGAATCCGCCATGACAGATGCGGTGGCCGTTCAACATGTCCGGCCGAACCGTCATGGTCATGACAGCATGACCCGGCCCCACGCTTTGGATCGCCATGCCCAACCCGGGCGAGGCCGAATCTTTGGCGAACATCAACTCGGCACATTTGCGCGCACGTGCATCTGGGGTCATGAGCTCAGCTTTCATGTTTCATAATCTCAAGCATTGCCATTATTCTGTAACGCTTTCAACATGCATGACGGGGTCAGGGCAATTCTTGCAACAGCCGGTCCATGACCTGCCGGTTAACGCGTTGAAATCTTTGATTTTGGGTCGCGCCAAGGCAGGCAGGCTTTTTTGCCAAAACGCGCTAGCACTTGATTTGCGAAACGAAGGGCGCAACTGTGGTATCATGACTGTTCAATTTCCCCCCCAGGTGACCCCCTTTGAGCGCCCCCCAGAGCAGGTCGCGTTTCACCGCACAGAGCTGTCTGTGATCTTGTCGCTTTACGGCCGGATGGTTGCCGCAGGAGAATGGCGCGACTACGGCATCTCCTGTCTGCGCGAGGTCGCGGTGTTCTCTGTGTTCCGGCGTACAGCTGAAATTCCACTCTACCGCATTGAAAAGCGGCCCAAATTGCGCAGCAAACAAGGGATGTACGCGGTCGTGGGAACAGGCGGTCAGGTGCTGCGCCGTGGGCATGACCTGAAATCCGTTCTGCGCATCCTGGAACGCAAGCTGATCCGCGCGGTGGAGTGACCGGGCCTGTCCCGATCAAAACCTGCGATGTGCCGTGACGGCCCCGTCGCCCTGATCGCTGATGCGCTGGCGCGCTTCTTCGATGGATTCATACACCACTGACATGGTCGCCGCATTTGCGTGGATCAGGCGTTTCCCATCTACCACCAGCGCCACATGCCCCTTCCAGAACAACAGGTCATTGCGCCGATATTCTGCTGATGCGGGCTGTCCCAGTGCATGTTGTTGATCACTGTCACCGGGGCAGGGGATGCCGCAGGCCAACAGGGCCGCCTGCACAAGACCCGAACAATCTATCCCCCAGCGGCTGTTGCCACCCCAAAGGTAGGGCGTCCCCAGAAACAGGGCAGCGATATCTGCAGGGTCATTGGCAACCGTCCCAATCGGGGCAAGATGGACCAAAGGTATGAAACCCAGTGTCGTTTGTGCGAATATGCCTGCCTTTGCCTGCACCTCCACTTGGCTGCCATGGCTCAGGCTGCACAGGTCGGGGGATTTGAAATCAGCCCTCTGATAGGCATGGGTCGCAGGCGCGGTCACCAGGTGGCTGGCGGATGCAGGCGGGCCAAGACTGTCAGACGGCACATGGCCGCAATAGCCGTCCTTTTTCGCCTGAACATAGCACCAGCCCTGATCGTCGTTCAAAACGGTCACCGCATCACCATAAAGCAGCTGTCGGTCCCTGGGGCCTGCGGCGCTGCGGCACAGGTCCGTCACAGGCTGTGTGATCCGCGCGGGGTCGCGGCGCGTGATCACAGCAGGATCAGGCGTCTGGCGTGGATCGGTCATAGGTTCAGCAGCGGACCCAGCGCTGCGTGCAGGGCGCGGGTGGCCTGCCCCACACCGCCTTTGGGCCGCGCCGGGGCCGCATTGGGCTGCCAGCCATAGATGTCGAAATGCGCATAGGGGCTGTCGGTCACGAAGCGGCGCAGAAATAGCGCCGCCGTGATACATCCGGCAAAGCCGCCAGAGGGCGCATTGTCCAGATCGGCAATGCCCGGTTCAATCATCGTCTCATAGGGGTCGTGAAACGGCATCCGCCAGACCGGATCGTTCTGCGCTGCCGCCGCTGTCTCAAGCGCTGAAACAAAGGCTGGGTCGTCACTGAAGTAGGGTGCCAGATCCGGACCTACGGCCACACGTGCGGCCCCCGTCAGCGTCGCCATCGAGATGATCTGATCTGGTTTATCCTCATCCGCAAAAGCCAGCGCGTCTGCCAGCACCAAACGCCCTTCGGCGTCGGTATTGTTGATCTCAACCGTCAGACCCTTGCGGGATGTCAGGATATCCTGGGGGCGAAACGCGTTGCCAGACACGGCATTTTCAACCGCGGGGATCAGCACGCGCAATTGCAGTCTGAGCCCCGTAGCCATGATCATATGTGCCAGCCCCAGCACGGCGGCCGCACCGCCCATGTCCTTTTTCATCAGCCCCATTGATGCACCGGGCTTGAGGTTCAACCCGCCGGTGTCACAACAAACGCCCTTGCCAACAAGGGTCAGCTTGGGCCCAGCGGTGCCCCAGCGCATGTCAATCAGCCTTGGTGCACGGTCTGCCGCGCGGCCAACCGTATGGATCATCGGAAAATTCTGCTCAAGCAGCGCGTCACCGGTGATCACATTGATATCTGCCTGATGCGCCTCCGCCAGATCACGGGCGGCCTGTTCCAGATCGGGTGGCCCCATGTCACTGGCGGGGGTGTTGATCAAATCCCGGCTCAGCGCCTCGCCTGCGGCAATGGCCTGTACCTTTTCCGCGTCGATACCCCTGGGGGCGACAAGCCTGGCCTGCAGTGGTGTTTGCGTGCGATAGCGATCAAACCGGTATCCGGCCAAAAGCCATCCCAGCGCCTCGCTGTGCAGTTGATCCTCGGCCAGCGCGCCTTCGGTCAGGGCATATGCCCCCTTTGGCAGATTTGCCGCCGCAGCCGCCAGATGAAACCGCCCCCGCTTGCGGCTTTGGGCCGTGCCATAGCCAACAAGCGCCAGCATCGGCAGCCCATCTGGACCCGGAACAGCAACGGCCTGACCCAGCGCACCGGTAAAGGCCTGCGCGTTGATCCAGGCCTGGGCGGCATCACTTTGGCTGGCAAGCCAGCTTTCGACCGCATCTTTTTCAACCACATGAAGCGGAATGGCATGATCTGAAGGTGGGGCAAAGGTAAGGGGCATGTGGAACCTGACGGCTAAAGTGAATTTTGCCGCAGCCTACCTGTTTCCTGCCGGCCCGCAACTGGTCAGAAGGGGATATCCTGCAGATCCCATATGGCGGTCAAAGAACGTTCACCGACCCGGATCAGGCGCGACAGGGTCGCAGCCAGCGCAGTGATGTCCCGGCGGTCGATGCAATGGCTCACATCCTGCGCGACCTGGCTGAGCGCGGTCATGCCGATCTGATCCGCAATCGCAATCAGACTGCGGGTGTTCTGGCGCAGGTCGACCCAGCCTTCCTGGTGAAACAGCATCTCGCTATGGGACAGGCGCAGCGCCAATTCCTCCAGTGCGCGGCAAACAACATCTTCGGCACCGGCCTCGCCCAGTTGCGCATAAAGCGCGCCCAGCCGATCCTGATCGACAATGACGTTTTCCATTGGTTTTATTTGCAGCAGCTGCATTGTCACTCACCCTTTGATTGCCCCCACGGCGATGCGCAAAATCCTATACACAGATGATGAAATGGTTGAGCGCAAAGGGCCTTTTCTCTCGAAACTGTCAAAAATTTGGGATAGGAGTGCCTGCAGACTATTTGGGACGGAAGTAAGATGGAGCACGCGCGGCTTTTGCCAGGTTATCTGGTGCAGCGATATCACGGCTGGAAGGCCACGGGATATGCGGAAAACAAATCATGGTACCGCCGGCTGGCATCGGATGGCCAACATCCCCGCGCGATGGTGATTTCCTGCTGTGACAGCAGGGTTCATGTCACGTCGATCTTCGGTGCGGATCAGGGCGAATTCTTTATCCATCGCAATATTGCGAACCTTGTTCCGCCCTATGAACCGGACGGCGATCACCATGGCACATCTGCTGCGGTGGAATACGCTGTGCGCTTTTTGAAGGTCAGTCATGTGATCGTTCTGGGCCATTCGAACTGTGGCGGTGTCAAAGGCTGCATTGACATGTGCGAAGGTCACGCGCCCGAACTGGACGCCCATGACAGCTTTGTCGGGCGCTGGATGGACATCCTGCGCCCGCGCTATGACATCGTCAAAGACATCGACGACCGCCAAGAACAGACACGCCAGCTTGAGAAACACACGGTGATGATCTCGCTTGAGAACCTGATGACCTTTCCCTGGCTGAAAGAGCGGGTGGAGGAAGGTGAACTGACCCTGCACGGTCTGTGGACCGATATCGGTGAGGGCGGGCTGGAACATTACAATCCGCAAAGCGACAGCTTCCAACCCGTTTAGGGCCAAGACCTGTCTTGCGATTGCGGGCCGCAGCGGCCGAAATTGACCAAAAAAATGGGGTGCCCGATGTCCGGACACCCCATGGTGTAAAATCGCCCCTTTATGCAAGCCAAAGGGGCGCAGGGTCTGCAGGAACGCCTTACCCTTTTTTCAGCACCTCACGGCCCAGCAGCTCTGCGATCTGGACGGCGTTCAGGGCGGCACCCTTGCGCAGGTTGTCGCTGACGCACCACAGGTTCAGACCGTTATCAATCGTGCTGTCCTGGCGGATGCGGCTGATGAAAGTGGCGAAATCCCCTGCGCATTCGATCGGCGTGACGTAGCCGCCGGGCTCGCGCTTGTCGATCACCATGACACCGGGTGCCTCGCGCAGGATATCGCGGGCCTCATCCTCGTCCAGATGGTCTTCGAATTCGATGTTGATCGATTCGGAGTGGCCGACAAAGACGGGGACACGCACACAGGTTGCGGTCACCTTGATCTTAGGGTCGATGATCTTTTTCGTCTCGACCATCATTTTCCATTCTTCTTTGGTGTCGCCCGAATCCATGAACACGTCGATCTGCGGAATCACATTGAACGCGATCTGCTTTTGGAACTTTTTCGGGGGCACATCAGATGTGGGGTTATAGACCGCCTTGGTCTGGTCCCACAGCTCGTCCATGCCTTCTTTGCCGGCACCGGACACGGACTGATAGGTGCTGACGACGACGCGCTTGATCGTCGCGCGGTCATGCAAGGGCTTTAGCGCGACAACCATCTGCGCGGTCGAACAGTTTGGGTTGGCGATGATATTGCGGTTTGCATAGTCGTGAATCGCCTGCGGGTTCACTTCGGGCACAATCAGCGGAATATCCGCGTCATAGCGATACAGCGAAGAGTTATCGATCACAACGCAGCCTGCCTTGGCGGCAGCGGGTGCATATTTCTTGGTCGCTTCAGAGCCTACAGCGAACAGCGCCATGTCCCAGCCCGTGAAGTCGAACGTATCCAGATCCTTGCATTTGAGCGTCTTGTCCCCATAGCTGACCTCCGTTCCCAGCGAACGGCGGCTGGCCAATGCCACGACTTCGTCCGTAGGAAACTGGCGCTCGGCCAGAATGTTCAGCATTTCGCGGCCCACATTGCCTGTGGCGCCCACGACGGCGACGCGATAACCCATCTGATTTCTCCGATATATTTAGGGATGGTTGGCGGCACATACACCGCTTGGGAACCCATGAAAAGGCCTTGCGCGGCATGGCTGGTCGGCGGGTGTGTCAGCGTGGTAGACAAGCAGCAGCAAGCGGAGCTTTTGTGATGACGGTGACGGATCAATTCTACCCTCAATTGCCGCGCATCAGTGCCTTTGATGAGCTGACCCGGTCAGCACGCTACACCTCATTGCCGCATGATTGGTGGATTGGCGTGGCCGATATCGTGAATTCGACGGGTTTGATCAACGAGGGGCGCTATAAGACCGTGAACATGGTCGGTGCCGCTGTGATTTCCGCCATGATGAATGCGCTCAGGGGGGCGTCATTTCCCTTTGTGTTTGGTGGTGACGGCGCGGGTTTTGCGGTGCGGCCCGAAGATTGTGCCGCCGCAAGGGACGCCTTGGCCAGGGTGGCGCGCTGGGCACAGGCCGAATTCGGGCTGGAAATGCGTGTGGCGCTGGTTCCTGTGGCGGACGCACGTGCCGCTGGCACGGATGTGCGCGTGGCGCGGTTTCAGGTGTCCGAAGGGGCCGATTACGCGATGTTTGACGGCGGTGGCCTGCTTTGGGCGGAAACGCAGATGAAGGCAGGGCACTATCTGCTGGACCCCGCCCCGCAAGGTAGCCTGCCGGATCTGACCGGGCTGTCGTGCCGCTGGTCACCGATGCCTGCCCGTAATGGCACGATCCTGTCAGTCCTTGTCGCGCCGGTGCCGGATGCGGCACCAGACAGGGTTGCCGATGTCTATGACCACATTGTGGCCCTGGCACAGGGGCTTGAGCGTGGGGGCCACCCTGCGCCCGCCACCGGTCCGGGATCAAGCTGGCCGCCACAAGGTGCGCGCCTTGAGGCACATGCGACGCGCGGTGCCGGATCGCTGGGCGCAGCCCGCGCCAAGGCGCTTTTTGAATCTTTTGTGGCGTGGCTGCTGATACGCACCGGGATCACGCTGGCTGGCTTTGACGCGCGCCGCTATGCCCGCGTGGTCGCAGAGAACGCCGATTTTCGCAAGCTGGACGACGGTCTCAAGATGACACTTGATTGCGATCCTGAAACGCAGGCGCAGATCGAAACGGTATTGCGCGACGCCGAAGCCATGGGCCTGATCCGATACGGCACAGCCACACAGGATGCCGCGATGATGACCTGCATCGTCCCATCGATCCTGACGGATGATCATGTGCATTTTGTTGATGGTGCGGCGGGGGGCTATACGCTGGCGGCGTCGCAGATGAAAAAGCGATCAATCCGCCCGGTCGCTGCTGAACAGATAGACCGCGTACCCCAGGACAAACACCGCTGAGAACAGCACAAAGACCGCGACATAGGGCGCTGCGGCTGTTTCGGCGGGCAGGGCTGCGCGGTAAATCCGACCTGACAGAAACTGGACGATACCCACGCCGCCAATGCTGAACAGGTTCAGCATGGTGACCCCCCGGCCAATCATATGCGGCGGAAGGAAACTGCGACCATGGGCCATGATCACCGGATAGGTCGCCCCGAAAAAGCCGATGATGCAAATTGAGGTCAGGCTGATCGCCATGCTCGCCGCGGGCCAGAGCACCAGCGCAAGCCCTGCAATCAGCGCAACCCCAGAGCCACCGGCAATCAGCCATTTGCGCGAGGGGCTGATCCGGTCAACCGCCCCATAGGCCAAAGCCCCCAGAACCATGGCAAGCCCCATCAACAGGCTGGCCTGCCCGATCATCACGGTATCGGCGTCAAAAACATCAGCCAAATAGGGTCCGATCCACAAGCCACGCATCGCCGCCGGAAAGGCATAGCTGACCCCCATCAACGGAAAGATCAGCCATAGCCCCCTGATGCGCAGCAACTGCGCCAGTGATCCGCGCAGCGGGCCGGTAACCCTGGCCGGGTCCTTGACCAGCCCAAGCGTGCCAAAGGCAACCAGTGCACAAAGAGCCGCCAATCCCCAAAGGGATATGCGCCAGCCCAGCATTTGCGCGGCAATCGCCATCGGATAAGAGGCAAAAAGGTTCCCAAGGCTGCCCAGCCCCACCATGACAGAGGCCAGAACCGCAAATTGCGCCGGCGGATATTCCCGGGCAAAAATATAGTAAGAAGCCATAAGAACCGGTGCGCAGCCGACCCCAATCAGGGCCATCGCGATGCTGATATGCGCAGGCGTCGTGGCCATGGCAAAGACAGCAGCCCCGCCCGCACCCCCCAGCAGCAACAGCCAACCGGCAGTGCGCCTTGGCCCGACATTGTCCAGCGCCATGCCGATGGGAATTTGGCAGGCCGCAAAGGCAAAGAACCAAAGCCCCGAGGCAAAGGCCAGATCATCCGGGCTCGCCCCGATGTCGGTTTCCAGTATTTCGGCCAGAACAGCCAGAAAGGCGCGAAAAAACTGGCTGAGCACATAGGCCAGCCCCAACAGGAAGATCCCTGCGTTCATGTCAGCTGCGCGATTTCCACTTGGCGCTCAGCGCCTGTGCATTGTGGGTCAGCAACAAGATATCCGCGCCCACCGCAACAAACTGGGCACCCGCCTCAAGCGCGGCGTCGGTCACGTGATCTGTTGTGGACAGAATGCCGGGCGCTTTGCCCGCTGCCCGAATGCGGCGCAGGGCGTCCATGATCACGGCCTGCACATCTGGATGCAGCGCGTTGCCCATATGCCCCATATCCGCAGCCAGATCGGCGGGGCCGATGAACACACCGTCAATCCCTTCAATCTCCAGAATGTCATCAAGCGCGGCGATCCCCTTGCGGTTTTCGACCTGCACCAACAGACAGGTCTGGGCATCGGCGGTCGTGCCGTAATCCTTGATCTGTGAAAAACGCGAAGCCCGCGTCAAGGCATAGCCGACACCGCGGTCGCCATGCGGCGGATAGGTGACATCGCGCACCAGCTGCCGCGCCTGTTCGGCGGAATCGACCATCGGCACCAGCACGGTCTGCGCCCCTGCATCCAGAATCTGTTTGAGCAGATATGTTTCACCGATGGGCACCCGGACCACCGCATGGCTGTCTGATGCCTCAAGCACCTGCAATTGCGCCAGAATGGAACGCAGGTCGTTTGGCCCATGTTCCCCGTCGATCAAAAGCCAGTCAAACCCGGCTGTTCCCATCAGCTCTGCGCTGAAAGTATCGGCAAGGCCCAGCCAACAGCCAAAAACAGTCTGTCCTTCTTTGAGGGCTTTCTTGAACGGATTTACGGGAACGGGCATGTTGGTCTTCCTTTGACGTGGTGATGATGCACCCTAGACAGGGAAGGCCACGCTTGACCAGAGGGCCCGTGCGACAGCGCCATCAGCCTGACGGCTGATACGCGCGTTCAGATGACCTTGATCACCTCTTTGTCGATGGCCAGCATATAACCGCGCCGGGCGATATTTTTGACCAGCAATTCTGACACGATCTGATTGCCCAGCGTATCGCGCAGGCGTTTGATGCGCGTGGCACCCGCCGCTTCGTCACAATCGGCGGCATCCCGGCCTGAAATCACGCCTTCGATCTCGGAACCCGACATGACGTCATCATCCATCCGCGCCTCTGCCAGCACGGACATGGTCTCCATCGCGGCTGCGGTCAGCTTGAATCCGAGGTTGTTCAGATAGACGGTGTTTTCCTCGCGGCTGATCAAAAGCGAATTGACCTGAATGCCCGCCCGCTCGATCTGTGCCATGCGGCGGTTGAAGGTGATCAGCATGATCAGGAAAACCAGGGCCGCACTCAGCATCGCGGCGGCGAAAACCAGCAGGACAAAGATGACCATCCTGTAACTGGCCAGTGTGTCGGAAAATGCAGTGCCCGATTGCGCCAGGATCTCAAGCAGTTTGATCTCTGATCCGCTGGTCAGATCGTCATTCTCGACAAAGATGCGTTCGACCTGTGCATTGAACAGATTGGCGTCCGGCAATGTCCAGAACAGCACAACGGCCCCAACGACCAGCAATCCCACGATCGCGGCAATCCCCAGCCCCACAAACCGGCGTATGTCAGAAGCGGAGGTAATTTGATCCGGCACTGTCTTTCCTTTGCGCAAGTCCGTCCTCACCGAAAACAGAGAGGATGTTCAAAAGCGTCCAGCCCCGGGAGGCAAGGCGCGGAGCCAGTTCTGAGGCGGCACTGGCCGCATCACATGGACCATTGATCTGCGCCACACCGTAATGCAGCCGCAGCGGATTGTCCTGTTTGGCCTTGTAGTCAGCATAACAGCCCGCCGCCTGCACGGGCAGGGCCAGTGCGATCAGCAGCGCTGTAGCGAGAGGGAGGAGAATGTTGTGTTTCATAACCCGATTGATGCGCCTTTGACGGATGTTATTCAATATCCAGGCCCCGGCACAGCGCATGATATTCGATAACAACCCGGTGTTATTGCCTGTCTGCAAAGGGTGCATCCAGTCTGATCCCATGAAAGCGCGGATCTTCCCGCACTCCTCTTGGAAAGGACATATCACATGTACCGCAAGTTTATTGCCACCATCACCGCCGCTGCCATCGCATTGACCGCGATCGGCGCGGTCCCGGCCCGTGCGGGTGAAAATGATACGGCCCGCGTTGTCGCAGCCATTCTGGGCCTTGCCGTTGTGGGCAAGATTATCCACGACAAGAAAAAGGATCGCGATGCCAACCGACATGAGCCCGCACCCGTCCAGCAGGTCCATAAACAACATCCGCCGCGCTACGATTCCCCCCGCTATGACCCGCCCCGCTACGACCCTCCACGTTACGACCCGCAATACGGCCATAAGCCCCAAGCCAGACCATTGCCCGAGCGCGTGAACCGCAAGCTGCTGCCTGGGCAATGCCTGCGCAGCCTTGAAACCCGTCACGGCAAGGTGCGGATGTTCGGCAACCGCTGCCTGCAACGTAACTACAGTTTTGCCCACCGTCTGCCCCAGCATTGCAACTTCAGCTTCAAGACCCGCGATGGGTACCGCCGTGGCTATGAGGCGCGCTGTCTGCGCGACGCGGGCTACCGTTTGGCGCGGGGGTAACACCCGCGTCCTGATCCGGGCAGCCCCTGCCGCCCGGATGACTGGGGAAGATGTTCGGGCATCTTCCCTTTTTTCATGCCCAGGGGTTGAGCTTGGCCCGATCTTTGGGTCTTGAGAGGGGATGAAACCAGATTTCAGTTTTGAACAGACCGCCATGGCACAGGGATACCTGCGCATTGCCGGTGTTGATGAAGTGGGCCGTGGCCCCTTGGCCGGGCCGGTGACAGCCGCAGCTGTCGTGCTGGACCCTGATCGGATTCCCGAAGGGTTGAACGATTCCAAGAAGCTGAGCCAGAAAGCCCGCCAACGGCTGTATGATGAAATCATTCAGGTTGCCGATGTCAGCATCGCCCATGCCTCGGTTCAGGAAATCGACAGGCTGAACATCCTGCGTGCCAGCCACCTTGCCATGACGCGCGCATTGGACGGGCTGAAGGTGCCGGCTGATTATGCCCTGATTGATGGCAATATGGTGCCACGCGATCTGGTCCTTCCTGCCCAGACAATCATCAAGGGAGATGCCCGGTCACAGAGCATTTCGGCGGCCTCAATTATGGCCAAAATATGTCGGGATTATGTCATGTTGTCATTGGCGCAACAGCACCCAGGCTATGGATGGGAAACCAACATGGGATATGGATCAAAAAAGCACATGGAGGCGCTTCAAAATCTTGGGGTGACCCCACACCATAGACGTTCGTTCAAACCCGTACACAAGATGTTGTAGCAAGAGAATTTCTTAACCGATTGATTCAAAAAAGAAATTGACCGCGAATCGCCTTTGACTCATCCTAGGTGTCAACCAACGAGCACAAAATGTGCCGAGGACAGAGGCAGAAATTGATGAAGACAATTGAGAAAAGCACCGCGGTGCTTCCATTGAACACGATCCTTGATGGTGACTGCATCGAGGCGATGAATGCGCTGCCTGAACAGAGCATTGATCTGATCTTTGCGGACCCGCCTTACAACCTGCAACTGCGTGGCGATCTGATGCGTCCCGACAATTCCAAGGTTGACGCTGTTGACGATGAATGGGACCAATTCGCCAGCTTCAAGGTGTATGACGAATTTACCCGTGCCTGGCTCAAGGCTGCTCGCCGCCTGCTGAAACCAAATGGCGCGATCTGGGTCATTGGCAGCTACCACAACATCTTTCGTGTGGGGGCCGCCCTTCAGGACGCGGGGTTCTGGATCCTGAATGACGTGGTCTGGCGCAAATCCAATCCGATGCCAAACTTTCGCGGCAAGCGGTTCACCAACGCCCATGAGACGATGATCTGGGCCGGCAAGGATGAAAACGCCAAATACACCTTCAACTACGAGGCCCTGAAGGCGCTGAACGAAGGCATTCAGATGCGCAGCGACTGGGTGCTGCCGATCTGTACAGGCCATGAGCGCCTCAAGAACGAAGATGGCGACAAGGCCCATCCGACACAAAAACCCGAAAGCCTTCTGCACCGCATTCTGGTGGGTTCCACCAACCCCGGCGATGTGATCCTTGACCCCTTCTTTGGCACCGGTACCACCGGCGCTGTGGCCAAGATGCTGGGCCGTGATTTCATCGGGATTGAGCGTGAGGAGGCCTATCGCAAGGTTGCGCTTAAACGCCTGTCCAAAGTGCGCAAGTTCGACCGTGAAGCGCTGCAAACCACCACCTCCAAGCGCGCAGAGCCGCGCGTGCCCTTTGGCCAGCTGGTAGAACGCGGCATGTTGCGGCCGGGCGAAGAGCTGTATTCCATGAACGGACGTCACAAGGCCAAGGTGCGCGCTGATGGCACGCTGATCGGGTCTGACATCAAGGGGTCCATTCACCAGGTCGGTGCTGCCTATGAAAAGGCACCCAGCTGCAATGGCTGGACGTACTGGTGCTACAAGAAGGACGGCAAACACGTCCCGATTGACATTCTGCGCCAGCAGATACGGGCCGAAATGGCCAACTGAGTTTTCCGAACACCGCCGGTGCCTTCATCCCTCCTCATGAGGGGTGTTAACGGCACTCACCTGAACCCCGCCCTTGTGGCGGGGTCTTTTTTTGTTTTGCGCATGGGTGCCGCAGCCAAGTAACGGTTTTCAGGGATCATAGAAAAACTGGCGGTTCTGCTGCCATTCGCGCCATATCTTTTCGCCGATGCGGCAGTCGCTTGGGTCTCTTGCCGGGGCCTGTGCCTTGATGATCCGGGGTGCTGGGGCGTGGCTTGCGATTTCCAACACCAGTTTGCGGCGCACGGCCGTCGCGAAATCGGACCAGACATAAACCGGGATCACAAAGGCCCCGCTGCCGCCGATCACACAGCTTTGGTAATAGATGTCCAGCCGGTCCAGATGAAAGAACATGATGCTGCCTTCTGCGGTCATCAGGGGCAGTCCGTTGATGGTGATCCCCTTGGCGATGGTTTCATCGCGCGCGCGGGTCACGAGAGGCCCCAGATTGTTGGGCCCATCACCCGAAATGTCGATGACACGGCGCAGCCCCCGGTATGCATTCCCCTCAATCAGCCCGGCAGCAAAGCCAAGCGCGCCTGAGATCGAGGTGCGGCGCATCGACGGGTTGAACCGGGCCGTCAGCCGGTCGGCAAAGGCGTTCAGGTCATCGCGCCCTTCGATCAACTGCCAGTCTACGATGACTTCCTGCGACCCGGCCCATTCAACATAGGTCAAGGCCAATGTCTGCAGCAGGCCAGATTGGACAGCCTGAAAAACATCCTCCGACCTCAGCGCTTCGGCATAGCCGCGCCGCTGCAGTTCCAACTCCTCTTCTGACATGGAGCGCGATACATCTACCAAAAGGACCAGTTCAAGATCCACCTCGGTCATTTGCGCGGTGGCGGGTGCGGGCATGAAACATGACAACATCAGGCCCAAAAGAATCGGCGCAATACGGTGCAGGTGGCGGGCGCGATTGGACGGGGCAGTCATGGCGGATCCCATCGGCAGATGTGGCAGACAGGGGCAGGTTAGGCTTTCGGTTGCATGGTGTAAATTCCCCAGATCACCGGTGCCTGCGGTCGGATCAGTTCAGCCGGTTGGCCTTTTGCCCGCTAAGGGCCGCGCGCACATAGCGTGCATCGAATTCCATTTTGCTCAGCACATAGGCAACCCCCGCTGTTGCCGCCTTTTCCCACATAAAGGGTGAGGGCCAGTCACTGACCAAGATGATGGGGATATCCGAAAATTTTGGATCACGCGAAAGTTCCAGCGCGAAATTCGTGCCCAATCCGTCCGGCAGATTGTTATCCAAAAGGATCAGCCGTGGCTTGCCCTTTTCAAGGGCATCGCGCGCGGCGCGCAGGGTTGATGCCACTTCGACCACCAGGTTGGTTTTGATGTTGTGGATCACGCGGGTCAATTTTTCGCTGTCAAATGCGCTGTCTTCAACGATCAGACAGTTTTGCCCTGCAACTGCGCGTCGCGGATTTGGAAGTGTTTGCATTGCCTGCATGGGCGCCCCCTCAAGAAACCTCGCCCAAGGGGTGCCATAAAAGACTTAACATGGTGTTTGCATCCAAGAGTGATCTTCAGGGGGGCGTGACCTGGCGGTTATTCCTGCAAGCGCCTTAGCGTGGCATCGGGGTCCGGTGCTTGTTGTAGTCGGACCAATCCTTGATCTCGGGATAATGGCGCTTGCGCCATTCCCGCACGCGCGGCTTCATGATGCGGTGCCAAAGTGGCGGGATCATCGCGGCGATTGTCATGGTCGGATAGCCATAAGGCATTTGAGGTGCCTCTTCCGGTCCGTAATTCTGCAAGACCGGAAAGCGCCTGTCAGGTTTGTAGTGATGATCAGAATGTCGCTGCAGGTTGATCAGCAACCAGTTGGACGCCCGGTACGAGGTGTTCCAGGAATGATGCGGTTGCACATGCTCATATTTCCCATCGCCCAGGTGTTTGCGCGTCAGCCCGTAGTGTTCAATGTAATTGACCAGTTCCAGCTGCCAGATGGCGACGCCCGCCTGCAGCAAGAACAAGAGCACACCGCTCCATCCCCCAAGAACGAATGCGAGCGACAAAAAGCCCAATTGAAGCGCCCAATATTTGAAAAAGGGATTGCGCAGGTTGGTCCAGCGCAGCCCCTTGCGCGCCAGCATATCCGCCTCGGCCTTGAACGCCGATTGCAGGCATTGACGCAACACACGCGGATAGTACCGATGAAAACCTTCATTGTAGCGCGCGGTCACCGGATCACGCGGCGTGGCGACATAGCGGTGATGCACCAACAGATGTTCGGACCGGAAATGCGAATACAACACCAGGGCCAGCAGGATATCTGCCAGCCAGCGTTCGATCTTGGATTTCTGGTGCATCAATTCATGGGAATAATTGATGCCAATCGTCCCAGAGATGACACCAACCCCAAAGAATACCCCCATCCGCTCTGCCAGATCGAGATGTTCGGCTTGGGGGACATACCAGATCAGGCTGAACACGGTCACGACCTGCGTGGGAACCCAGATCATCGTCAACATCCGATACCAGAACATGTCCTGTTCCGTGGCATCGGTATCGGCATTCTGAGAGTTCTCTCCCAGCACGAAATCAAGAATTGCGAACAAGAACCATGACATCAACGGCATCAGCGGAATGGCCCAGCCGCCATACAACGCGCCGACCCAAACAAACGGAACCAAACCCAGCGATAGCCAAAAAGGCAAGGCGCTGCTGAAACGGGCCAGGTCCGCGGCTGGAATATTATCTTGTTGCATAGACATACGCGGTCACCTCAAAGAGCTGCGCCTTGGTTGAAAAGATAGTGCAAGACCGGTTTCAGGCATAGCCGTGATAGGTGGTCAAACCTGCGACAAATCAAACGCTTTTCGCATGACAGTGGGTAAATCGGACGGTCGAAAGGCATCGCGTGGCATGAAATCACCTGTTGTTGGCTGAGTCTGTTGTGCAACCATAGCGATCTTTACCGTTAGGATAAGATGAAAATGCGTAAACGTGTGTCGCACCTCGCCGGGCAAAACGCTCCAGTCACCTGCGACGGGCGGCAGGCCGTCGGGCCGCTCTTGCGCGGTGTCGATCCAGTCTGAACCGGGCCAGCCCAGCATGCCGCCCAGTAGCCCCTTGTCGGGGCGTGTTTCCAGCAACCAGGCGCCATCTTCGCGCTGCGCCAGATAGACGGTGCCGTGGCGTACAGGCTTTGCTTTCTTGGGGGTCTTTTTGGGCAGGAAGGCCTGCGTGCCCGCCAATCTGGCCGCACAGGGATCACGCCAGGGGCAAATTCCGCAGGCAGGCGATTTGGGCGAACAGATGGTCGCCCCCAAATCCATCACCGCCTGTGCATAATCCCCCGGACGCTCCTGCGGGGTCAGCGCCTGGGCTTTCGCCATCAATTCCGGCTTGGCGGCGGGCAGGGGCGTGTGAATGTCATAAAGCCGCGCCATGACCCGCTCCACGTTGCCATCCAGAACGGTAAAGGGCAGATCAAAGGCAATAGATGACACTGCCGCCGCCGTGTAAGGGCCGATGCCCGGCAGCTTGAGCAGGGCGGCGTGATCGGCAGGAAACCGGCCATCGTGATCGGCCACGACCGCACGGGCGCATTTCAACAGGTTGCGCGCGCGGGCATAATAGCCAAGGCCCGCCCATTCTCCCATCACCTCTGCATCCTCGGCGGCGGCCAGATCGGCAACCGTGGGCCAGCGCGCCACGAAACGCTGGAAATAGTCACGTACCGTTGCAACGGTGGTCTGCTGCAACATGATTTCGCTCATCCAGACGCGATAGGGGTCCGGGCACAGCCCCGATCTGCGCGCGGCGGGGCCCACGCGCCAGGGCATCTGGCGGGCATGTTGGTCGTACCACTCAAGCAGCACTTGTGGCAGATCGTCAGGGGGGGCGGTTTCACGCAATGTTTACGGCTCCGGTCAGCGGCTTGGGCTGGTGATATAGGGGCAAGACGCTATGTTGGTAGGTGCCTTTGAGGGAAACATAGCCATGCCGCCACGGCGTACCAGCACAAAAGGGTTCAAGCGGACGGACAGTCTGCTGTCCGGCCAGATCCGCCGCGCGTCAGAGACGCGGGGGTTTGCGCAGTCGCGGCTGTTGACCCAATGGGCGGAAATCGCAGGCCAGGACATCGCGGCAATCGCGCAGCCTGTTGAGATCGGTTATGGCAGGGCGGGCATGGGGGCCACGCTGACGTTGCTGACCACGGGGGCCAATGCCCCCATGCTGGAAATGCAAAAAGAACAGCTGCGCCAAAAGGTAAACGCGGTCTATGGCTATAACGCCATCGCGCGCGTGCGCATCACCCAGACTGCCGCCACCGGATTTTCCGAAGGCAAGGTCGCCTTTGGTCATAAGGCCGCCGCGCAAAAAGTGGTGGCCTCTGACCCCGCTGTGCGGCAAAAAGCGGCTCAAACCGCCAGCCCTGTAGCCGACGAGGGGCTCAGAGAGGCCCTTGCGCGTCTGGGCGAGAACATATTGAACAAGAACAACCGCTGAAAAGCAGACAAAGGAACGCAACATGCAACGCAGAAACATGATTCTTGGCGCTTTGGCCGTGCTTGGCCTGGGGGGCTGGGCCATCTCGGGTAACAAGAGCGTCAATTCCACCGCGATCGGTGTCTTGCCGGGGCCTGCCAATGCGCAAAGCACATCCGCCGATGTCGATACATCCTTGATCACCGACATGGTGCAGGGCGACCCTGATGCGACCGTGACCGTGATTGAATACGCCTCTTTCACCTGCCCGCATTGCGCGGCCTTTCACGAAGGCCCCTACAAGCAGCTCAAGGCCGACTATATCGACACCGGCAAGATCAAGTTCATCTACCGCGAGGTCTACTTTGACCGGCCGGGGCTTTGGGCGTCCATGGTGGCGCGCTGCGGCGGTCAGGACAAATTCTTTGGCATCGCTGAGTTGATTTACAAAGGCCAGTCCACATGGGCCCGTGCAGGCGAGCCGGCGGCGATCGTGGATGAGCTGCGCAAGATCGGGCGTCTGGCCGGGCTGGACAATGACACGCTGGAAAGCTGCCTGCAGGATGCGACACAGGCCCAGACGCTGGTGGCATGGTACCAGGAAAACGGCGAACGTGATGAAATCACCTCAACGCCCAGTTTCCTGATCAACGGCACCAAGCATTCGAACATGGCTTACGCAGATATGAAGGCGTTGATCGACGCCGAGCTGGGCAGCTGATGTCACAGTCCGGTCCAGGCCCGCTTGCTGGTCTCAAAGTCATCGAAATGGCGCGTATTCTGGCGGGGCCTTGGGCCGGACAGACCTTGTCTGATCTTGGCTGTGAAGTGATCAAGGTGGAAAGCCCCGCAGGTGATGACACGCGCCAGTGGGGCCCTCCTTTCGTCGAACGCGACGATGATGTGTCGGCCTCGTATTTCCATTCCACGAACCGTGGCAAGGCCAGCGTTACGATCGACTTTCGCACGCCCGAAGGACAGGCCCAGCTCAAGGCGCTGCTCAAGGACGCAGATATCGTCATCGAGAACTTCAAGACCGGCGGGCTCAAGAAATACGGGCTGGACTACGACAGTCTGAAAGATGAATTCCCCCGTCTGATCTATTGCTCGATCACCGGGTTCGGCCACACCGGGCCCTATGCGCACCGCGCGGGGTATGATTTCATCATCCAAGGCATGTCCGGTCTGATGTCCATCACCGGAGAGCCGGACCGCCAGCCGCAAAAATCCGGCATGGCGATCACCGATGTTTTTACCGGCATCTATTCAACCACCGCGATCCTTGCCGCCGTCTATCAGCGCAGCCAGACCGGCCAGGGCCAGCATATCGATATGGCCCTGTTGGATTGCGCTGTGGCGATCATGGGCAATCAGGCGATGAACTATCTGACCACTGGCGTGCCGCCCACGCGAATGGGCAATGCCCATCCAAACCTCACGCCCTACGAGGTGTTTGAAACCAGCGATGGTCATATCATCATCGCCACCGGCAATGACGGTCAGTATCAGCGGCTGTGTCGCCTGCTGGGGCTGGATGACATGGCAACATCGCCCGACTACCTAAAGAACGCAGATCGTGTGGCCAACCGGCCAGAGATGATCCGCCGCCTCACCGGTGCCACCCGCCTGCGCACCCGCGATGCGCTGCTGGCCGCCTGCGAAGCGGAAAATGTGCCCGCAGGTCCGATCAATAACCTGGATGATGTCATGGCTGATCCCCAGGTGATTGCCCGGGGGATGCAGATTGAACTGGACGGTGTGCCGGGCCTGCGGTCGCCCTTCAACTTTTCGGATGCAAAACTGGCGCTGCACAGGCCTGCGCCAAAACTGGGCGAAGACAACTGACGCTTTTCTTGGACGAGCTGATACAGCGTTTCCAATAACGCTCTGAGGTGACATCTCGGGGCGCAGTCTGCGGCCCGCTGCCTGTGTCAATCCGGCCTTGGCAAGGCGTCCAGCGCCGCAAACAGTGCGTTTTCTTGCGGTAGGTTCAGCCGGACGGGCAGGGTGATCACCTTCATCCTGAAGCTTGCAGGCAGGCGCACGGCGTCTTTTTCGGTGGTGACCAATTGCGCACCCCGCGCGGTGGCATCTGCCTCCAGCCGGGCCATCAGTGCGGGGGTCAGCGGCTGATGATCATCCAGCGCCTCGGCATGGACAAGGGTTGCGCCCAATGCCCGCAGGGTTTGGAAAAACTTCTCCGGATGCCCGATCCCGGCAAAGGCAAGGGCACGGGTATCGGACCAATCCATCCCCGTCTGCAGCGGTTCCAGCGCGGCTGTGACATGCGCCAATCCGGCGGGCAGGGGGGTTGCCTGGCTGAACTGCGCCTGGGCATCGGCTGCTCCGATCGACAAGACCAGATCGGCGCGGGCCAGCCCCACGTCAACGGGTTCGCGCAGGGGCCCCGCCGGCAGACAAAGGCGGTTGCCAAAGCCCTTGGCAGCATCGACCACGACCACTGACAGGTCATAGGCCAATGCGGGGTTTTGAAAGCCGTCGTCCAATATGATCACACTGGCCCCGGCATCCTGCGCGGCCCTGGCACCTGCCGCGCGGTCCTTGGCGACCCAAACTTCGGCAAAGGCTGACAACAGCAACGGTTCGTCTCCGACCTCTGCCGCCTTGTGCCGTGCCGGATCTACCCTCACCGGCCCTTCAAGCGTGCCGCCGTAGCCCCGTGAAATAATATGAGGCTCGTGAAACAGGCCGCGCAAATGTTCGACCACGGCCATCACCGTTGGCGTCTTGCCCGTGCCACCGGCGTTGATATTGCCCACGCAGACAACGGGCACATCCATCTGCTGGCGCATCCCCTGTTTCAGACGTCGGGCGGTTGCCATGGCGTAAACCGCGCCCAAGGGGCGCAGCATCTGTGCGCGCCAGTCCGGTTTGGACAGATGCCAGAATGCCGGAGCACGGGTCATGTGCGGCTCATTTCAATATCGAGTGTGTCTTGTACCAGATCGATCACCTTGTCGGTCAGCGCCGCCCCTTTACTGATAACATCCCAACCCGCAAAAGCCATTGTTGCCGCATGGTCGGGGGCGATCAGCGTCGACACGGCGGTGCCAAGGGCATCCGCGTCATTCACGATCCGTGCTGCACCGGCGGCGGCAAGCCGGGAATAGGACGGCAGGTAATGACGCACCTTTGGCCCATACAAGATAGCTGATCCCAGCGAGGCCGCATCCAGAGGGTCACAGCCGCCTTTGCCCTGAACCAGCGTCGTCCCCAGGAACGACACAGGGGCCACGCGAAAAAACAGGCCGCGATCGGCCGGTTCGCCAGTGATCAGAACCTGCGTGGTCTCATCTGGAAAATGCCCGTCATCCCATCGGGTAAGGGTCATATTCTGCTCTGCGGCCAGGTCTACTGCGGTGTCGGCCAGCGCGGATGTGGCCGGCTGCAGGATCAACATTAGGCGATGGGACAGGCGCAGGGCCTGTTTATGGGCCGCCAGCACAATCGGAATTTCCTTGGACAAGACTTGCGTGGCAAACCACGCGGGCCGTCCGCTCATGGCTGCGGCAAGGTCGTTCAGGTCGGAATCGACACAGCCCAGCACCTGCCCGCCCGCAAGCAATGCAGTGGTTTGCTGTACCTGGGTGTCGTTCAGTCCCAGTTGGATCAGCCGCTTGTGGCCCGCCTCTGACCGGGCAATGACGGTGTCAAAGGCCGCCAGAACCCTGCGCGTCAAATCGGGCAACCAGCGGCTTTGCCGCAGTTCGATCCCGTCCACATCAGCGTCGATCAGGAACAGGGGGCAGTTGCGCTGCGCGGCGTCAAATATCAGGTTCGGCTTCAGTCCGCCCCAGACCCAGATACCGACATTTGGTGCCCAATGATCCAGAAAGGCTGCGATGGCTGCGGGATGTTCGCTGGGGGCCTTGATCTGAAAGACGTCGCCTTGTGGTCTCAGGATAGTGGGCGGTGTCGCTGCGTAATCGTCTGGCGTGGTGATCAGAACGCTGACCCCCCGCCGTGCCGTGACAATGCGCATGGCAAGGTCTTGCACGGCTAGCAGATTGCGGGTTTCGCCAGCATGGATCCAGACCAATTGGCCCGCTGGGCGCGGTGCGATTGGTGCGTCCAGTTGCGCCTCTCCCCGGCGTGCCAGGGCGCGGTAGGCAGCAAGCCCCAGCGACCGCGCCATCGCGTGTCAGCCCAGCTCTTCGGTAGGGGAGGCCGCGACTTCTTCGTCGCGCAGACGGTGCAGATGCGCTACGAAATAGCGCATATGGGCATTGTCCACGGTGCGCTGCGCCTCGCGTTTCCAGGCATCATAGGCGCTGGCGTAGTCCGGAAAAATACCGACGATATGAATATCATCGACGTTCTTGAACGTATTTTCGCTGGGTTTTACCAGTTCACCGCCAAAGACGAGATGCAGGCGTTGGGTCATTTCAGGTTTCCTTTGAATTGGACAAAAGGTGCTGTTTGCCTATCCAGATCACAATGCTCACGCAAGGGCGTCTATCAGCGCGGCACAAACGGCACCACCGCCTGCGACTACGCCGTTGAGGCGCGGATCGGCATTGTTGAATCGCAAGGGTGCGCCGGTGCGGTCCTGGGCACAGCCGCCCGCCTCTGCCGCGATCAGCGCACCGGCGGCGATGTCCCATTCCCAGCTGTGGCGCAGGGTCAGCATGGCCTCGAACCGCCCTTCGGCGACCAGGGCCAAGCGATAGGCCAGTGATGGCCGATACCCGCGTTTGAAATCAGGTGCCTGCCGGGCCTTCCAATGATGGTCGCTAAAGGCGGGTTTGGCTGCCAGCACGGTGGCCTGCCCTAGCGAACTCATGGTGGAGGCGCGAATGGTGCGGTCGTTCAATGTGGCCCCCTGGCCCAGTGCTGCGGCATAAAGCTTGTCGCGCATGGGCAAGAAGACCACCGCAGCGGTGATCACGCCCTGTTCTGCCACGGCGATGGAATGGGCCCAGGTGCTGGACCCTTCGACAAAGCTGCGGGTGCCATCAATGGGATCCACGATAAAAACGCGGTCGCGGTCCAGACGGTCAGGGTTGTCTTCGGTTTCCTCCGACAGCCAGCCATAGTCGGGGCGCGCCTGCCGCAGGGTGGAAAGCAACAGGTCATTCACCGCCAGATCGGCAGCCGTGACCGGACCCGCGCCACCGGGTTTGTCCCAGCGTTCCGCCGTGCTCCCGGTAAAGCTGGTCGCGACCCGACCAGCCATCCGGGCCGCATCAATCAACAAGGGCAGATCATGCGCCGGCAAGGGTCATCCCCGGTATCAAGAGCGAAGGTACAACGCGGCTCAGATGGGTGCGCGCATCATTTGCAGGCACGATGGCGCGCAGCATGTCGCGCAGATTGCCAGCGATGGTGCATTCGTTGATTGCATGGGTGATTTCGCCGTTCTCAACCCAAAGACCGGCGGCACCCCGCGAATAATCCCCGGTGTTGGGGTTGATCGTGCTGCCGATCATGGAGGTGACAAGCAGGCCCGTGCCCATCTGCCGGATCAGATCATCCCGGCTGTCGGTGCCTTGGGTCAATGCCACGTTCCAATTGGTTGGCGACGGCGCAGAAGACGTCCCCCTTGACGCATTGCCGGTCGGGGCCAGCCCCAGCTTGCGGGCATTCGCCAGATCCAGTGTCCAGCTTTTCAAGATGCCGTTTTCGACAATCATCCGTTTCGCCGTTGGCAGCCCTTCGGCGTCAAAGGGGCGCGAGCCGCTGACACGGGGGCGATGCGGGTCCTCAATCACCGACAGATGTTCGGGCAGAACCATCTCTCCCATTGCGTCGCGCAAAAATGATGCACCGCGTGCAACCGCGCTGCCGTTCACCGCAGACAGCAGGTGACCGATCAGGCTGGAGGCGATTCTTTCATCAAACAGCACCGGATAGGTGCCTGTGGGCGGCTTTCTGGGGTTCAGCCGCTGAATGGCCCTTTGCCCGGCAGAAGTGCCGATGTCCTCGGGGGCGCGCAGGTCGCTTTGGAAAATGCGGCTGTCGCCGTCATAATCCCGCTCCATCCCCGATCCGGTGCCCGCAATGGCCACACAAGACAGCCCCTTGCTGGTCCGGGCATATCCGCCCTCAAACCCATTGCTCATCGCGGTGTGGACGTTCTGGCGTCCATAGCCCGCGCCCGCAGATTGCACCTGTGCCACCCCTGCGACGGCCAATGCCGCCGCCTCGGCGCGCGCGGCTTCGTCTTGCAGGGTTTCGGGCGATGGTTCGGGTGCCGCGTCACACAGTTCCAGCGCCGCAACATCCCATGCGCTTGCCAATTGATCAGGGCTGGCCAGACCGGCATAGGGGTCCTCGGGGGCTTCCTTGGCCATTGCCACGGCGCGAATGGCCATTTCCTCGATCGTGCGTGCCGATATGTCAGAGGCAGAGACCGTGGCGCTGCGCTGTCCGACAAAAACGCGCAAACCGATATCCACGCCCTCGGACCTTTCAGCCTGCTCCAACGCGCCCGCCCGCACGTCAACAGACAGCGACGTGGCCTGCACGGCCTTTGCCTCTGCTGTATCCGCACCGGCCTTTTGGGCCGCGTGCAAAAGCGATTTGGTCAGCGCATCCAAAGCCTGTGACATAGATAAAGCTCCATCGGGGTTTGGTCAGAGGTAACCTTCCACCAGGCGTAGAACAAGTGCGCGCGCCCAAAAGGACGCGCCATTGGTGCGCCCTTGATCACAATGCGGACAAAGTAATCAGCGAATACGCTGCCCGTTGGCCAATATCTGTCCCTCGGGGGTGAATTCGATCTTGGATTTCAGCGTATCGGGTGCCTCGCCGGGGACGGCGAACAGACCCATCATCATGCGCGCGCCCATCGCCTGATCCGCGGGCAAAAGCCCCATGTCCACCAGTTTGTCCAGCAACGCATTGCCCCCGGCCACGGCAAAGTTCATTTCGCCCACCGGATTGCCCGCGCCTGGCACCATCCCCGCTGGGTTGCCATCGAATGCCACGTCACCCGTCCCGTCCAGCCGGGCACCGGCGGCGCTGACCAACAACGCACCAAGGCGCAGCGACTGCACCTCGCCCGGCGCGCCTACCATGTCCTCGACGACATCCGGGTTCAGGACATCCACCAACAGCTTCAGCGTGCCGCTGATATCCAACAAGACCGAGGCCGGATCGCGGGGCAATTGGCCCATAGGGTCAAAAATGCCCCAGATCATGTCCGACATGGTGAAATCGGCCATTTTCATCCCCAGGGCAAAATCCTGGGGGTCGTCCGATTTGCTGACAGGCATCAACAGGTTAAAGCCGCTTTCGGCCATGTTGAATTCAAAGGGCATCGGCATGCCCTCGACGGTAATCCCGATATTCAGATCGCGCTGCGCCAGATCATAGGCCAGCCCGTTTGCCCCGACCTTGACGCCAAAATCACCGCCGTTTGACGTGCTCTTCACGACAAAATTGCCGTTCTGCGGGTCCTTGAGATCGAAATTGGCGCTACCGCCCCCATAGCTGATCGTGCCCGCCACATCAAAGCCAGAGCCAAGCATGGCAGCCAGGTCTGTGCTGTCCACGGCTGTCAGGGGGATGCTGCCCTTGCCCGCGATCTTTACACCGTTGACCGTGCCGGTGATCTCAGCCACCGCATCGCCGTTTTCGGCATTACGAACAAACATGTCATAGGCCATGGCACCGATGCTGCCGGTCTGATCGTATTGGCGCATATCCCCAAGGGTCACGACCGTGGTGCTGGTGAAATCGACGCCTGATATTTCCGCATTGGCGTGTTCGCGGTCGATCATGTCATCGCCGACCCGCATCTGCGCCAGGTTCATTGCAAAAGTGTCGGTGTCATAGGCATAGGTCAGCGCCTCGGCAGAGCCGCTTGCCGTCAGGGCGTGACCCGTCTGGCTGTAATTCAGCACCATGTTGAAATCTTCGCCATCCTCCAGACCGTCATTCCCGCTGATGGTAATGGGCATGACGGATGGCAGGATAATGGCCACGCTGCCATCGCTGTTTTGGTTGAAGTCGATGGTGCCAAGCGCCATGTTCATGGTGCCTTCGCCCTCCGGCATGGAAAAGCTGAGATCGATATTGCTGACTGACAGGTCGCCGCCGTTCGCGGTCTCTGTCGCGCTGACCTGATATCCCATTTGCAACATATATGCTTTCCAGTCGCCCCAGACCTCGGATGGGGTCAGATCGGCAAATGCTGCCTGACAGAAAAGCGAAAGTGGCACAGCAAGGCCCAAGGCGACGGGGGAAAAACGAGACATATGAATTCCTTTTGGCAAATTTGCGGCACCCTCCGACACGGCCTCAGAAGCGTCTGGCATGATGCAGAGGGGTGGACCCTTGGACACACGATCATTACCACGAAGGCAAGAGAAAATGCAAAACAGATAATTGAGCCTCAAAGGAGTGCAGGCAGATGGACATGAATGGAAAGACAGTCATGATAACCGGAGCCAGTCGCGGCATCGGTGCCGAGGCCGCGCGGGTCTTTGCCGCGGCGGGTGCCAATGTCGCACTGGTGGCGCGATCAAACGATGCGATTGCGGCACTGGCGGCACAGATCGGCGCAAAGGCCATCGCCCTTCCTTGCGATGTGGCAAGCTATGAAGGGGTTGCATCGGCCGTAGAGACCACGGTGCAAACCTTTGGCAGCCTGGATGTGCTGATCAATAATGCCGGCGTCATCGAACCGATTTCGCACCTGTCAGAGGCTGACCCGCAAGAGTGGACACAGGTGATTGACGTCAATCTCAACGGTGTCTTTTACGGCATGCGCGCGGCCCTGCCGGTGATGAAATCCAATGGCGGCGGATCAATCCTGACCATATCATCGGGTGCGGCGCATCATCCGATTGAGGCATGGAGCCATTATTGCGCCTCCAAGGCGGCCGTGAACATGCTGACCCGCTGCGTCCATCTGGAAGAGGCAGAGCACGGGATTCGCGCCATCGGCCTGTCGCCCGGCACTGTCGCCACCCAGATGCAGCGCGAGATCAAGGCATCCGGGATCAACCCGGTCAGCCAGTTGAACTGGGAAGATCACATTCCGGCGGATTGGCCCGCCAGATGCCTTTTGTGGATGTGCAGCAGTGCAGCGGACCGGTTCCTGGGCGATGAAATCTCGCTGCGCGATGACGCCATTCGCCGTGAGGTGGGGCTGGTATGATCGACCTCTCCAAAAACAACGATGTCTGGACCGTGACCCTCAACAGGCCGGACAAGGCCAATTCGCTGACCCATGTCATGCTGACCGAATTGTCCGAGATCATGGAAGACGCGCAGGCCGCCCGCGCTGTCATCCTGACGGGCAACGGCAAGGTTTTTAGCGCCGGTGCCGATCTGGACGAAGCCCGCGCGGGACTGGCCAAATCAGATATTTGGGAACGCCTGTCCGGGGCCATCGTGGCACTGCCGGGGCTGAGCATTGCGGCACTCAACGGCACGCTGGCGGGTGGGGCAATGGGCATGGCACTGGCATGCGATCTGCGCATCAGCGTGCCGAGTGCCAAGTTCTTTTACCCGGTCATGAAATTGGGCTTTCTGCCGCAACCCTCCGATCCGGCCCGCATGAGCGCCTTAATCGGGCCGGCCCGGACCAAGCTGATCTTGATGGGCGGTCAAAAGATCGAGGCAGAAGAGGCGCTGAATTTTGGCCTGATCGACCGGATCATAGAGCCGGACGCGCTGATGGAACACGCGCAGATGCTGACGCAGCAAACCGCCGCCGCGGTCCCCGAGATTGCAACCGGGATCAAGCAAATGTGTGGTCCAGCGACCAGATAGGCAGGTGGTGCCGTCTGATCAGATCAACGGCACAAAAGGCACATCGCAGGCGGCAAGGATCGTCAGAGCGGTAAGGGTCAATAGAATACGCATGTTCTGCCTCTTTTGTTTTGGGCACAATTTCCGCTGCTGTGCCCGCTGTCAAGGCAAGTGCCGCACCCTTAATGACTGCGACGGGCGGGCCGATCCGTCAAAAACCTTGAACCTTGCGGGTCACGGGGGCATGAGGTTGTTCAATGAAGTTGGATAATCAAGGCGGACCCATGGCGTTCGATCTCTCTGCGCAACCTGAAATCGTACAGCAGGCCTACGGCTATGCGGTGCAAGCCTGGGAATTGGCACTCAGCTGGCTGGCAAGCCCCGCAGCCTGGTCGCAGTTTGCGCTGTTGGTGCTGGCGTGGCTGCTGGCGGGTGTGATCACCCGGCGGCTGCGCCCCAGCTTGGCCAAACTGATCGATCCGGGTGAAAAAGAGAACATCTTTGCCACGCCGCGCCGGTTCTTGCTGCAATTCCTACCGCTGATTTCACCCCTGCTGGCCTATGCGTTGACCGGCATCGGCGAAAGCATCGTACGCTCCTTGTTTGACAGCGGGGCTGTGATTGCCTTTGGCAAACGCCTGTTCTTGCTGCTGGCCGCCCGTGCGTTGGTGCGTGACATCGTCTCTGACCCGTTCCTCAAGCTGATGGGCCGCTATATCCTGCTGCCGATCATGGCGATCTATACGCTGGGTCTGCTGGATGTGGTCAGCCAGGCCCTGTCAGAAACCGTTGTCGGTGTCGGCAACATCCGCTTTTCGCTGATCACGCTGGTGCGTGGCCTGATTGCCGGGGCAATCCTGTTCTGGCTGGGCCAGTGGTCCAACAGCCAGACCTCTGCGCTGATCGCGCAAAACAAGGAAATGCGCCCCTCCATCCGGCAACTTTTGATCAAGACGGCAGAGTTTGCGATCTTTGCCATCGCCTTCTTGCTGTTGATGAACATCATCGGCGTAGACCTGAGCGCGCTGGCGGTTCTGGGCGGTGCGATTGGTGTGGGTCTGGGGTTTGGCCTGCAAAAGATTGCCTCGAATTTTATCTCGGGCGTGATCCTGTTGGTCGAAGGCCAGGCAACGGTCGGTGATTATGTCGAACTGGACGGCGGCGAAAAGGGCAAGATCGTCAAGATGATGGCCCGCGCCGCGATCCTTGAAACCTTTGATGGCCGCTGGATCGTTGTTCCCAACGAGGATTTTATCACCACCCGTGTGATCAACTATTCCGACAGCGGCTCTGCCAACCGCTTTGAGGCCCCGTTTTCGGTCAGCTATGATACGGACATCAATCTGGTCCCCGCCTTGATAGAGGCCGCCGTCGCGACCCATCCCGAGGTGCTGGACAAACCCTATCCGCCAGATTGCGAACTGCGCGGGTTTGGCGACAATGGCATTGATTTTGCCGTCGAATTCTGGGTGAACGGGCTGGATGACGGGGACAACAAATACACGTCTGATGTGTTGTTCCTGATCTGGAACGCGCTCAAGGACGCCGGGATCGAGATTCCTTATCCGCAGCGCGTTGTAGAGATCAAGGGCGGGATGCCCAAGGTTGAGACATGACAGATGCGCCCATTAAACATGCTGTAGTCATCGGGGCAGGCCCCGCAGGCCTGATGGCCGCCGAAGTGATGGCCGAGGCCGGTTTGAAGGTCACTCTCTGCGAGGCAAAACCGTCGGCGGGGCGCAAATTCCTGATGGCGGGCAAATCCGGTCTGAACCTGACCAAGGACGAGGCTTTCACGCCCTTCATGGCCGCCCTCACGGACGCGGCGGCCCCCCTGGCCCCGATCATCCGTGACTTTGACTCAAAGGCTGTTCAGGATTGGGCGCGGGGGTTGAACCAAGAGGTCTTTACCGGCTCAACCGGTCGCGTGTTTCCCAAGGCGATGAAGGCATCACCCCTGCTGCGCGCCTGGATGGGGCGTCTGGGTGCGCTGGGTGTCGAACTGCGCACGCGCTGGTCCTGGCAAGGCTGGCAAGGTGATGCACTGACTTTTGACACGCCGATGGGACCACAACAGATCACGGCGGATGCCACTGTTCTGGCCCTGGGTGGTGCCAGTTGGTCACGGCTGGGTGCCACTGGGGCCTGGGCTGACATCCTGCAGGCCAAAGGGATCAAGATCGCCCCCTTTGCCCCCTCCAATGCGGGTCTGATGGTTGAATGGTCACCCCATATGGCGAAACATTTCGGTGCACCGCTCAAGGGCGTGGCATGGGCTGCGGGGCCTTACGCATCACGGGGAGAGGCGACACTGTCCTTGCGCGGTCTGGAGGGGGGCGGCATCTATACCGTGTCGCGGGGCATTCGCGAAGGGCATGCTTTGACGCTGGATCTGCTGCCTGACATGACCGTGCCCGAAATCACCGCGCGGCTCAGCAAACCGCGCGGCAAGGCAAGCCTTGCCAATCACCTGCGCAAGACCTTGAAATTGTCACCGGCACAGATTGCACTGGTGCAGGAAATGGTCCGCCCCTTGCCCAACACCTTGCGGGCCACTGCGCGCCTGCTCAAGGCTCTGCCGGTCCAGCACGCGGGGCTGCGCCCCATCGACGAGGCAATATCAACAGCCGGCGGCATTGCCTTTGGTGCGCTGGATCAGGGGCTGATGCTGCGTGATCTGCCGGGTGTTTTCGCCGCAGGAGAGATGCTGGACTGGGAAGCGCCAACAGGCGGCTATCTGATCTCTGTCAGTCTGGCCACGGGCCGTTGGGCAGGCTTGCAGGCTGTCAAACGCCTGCGAGCCACTGATCTGTGATCAGCTTGCGACCTTGGCCTGCGCGGCCTTGAACGCATCACGATCCCGCAGGCCCTTGGCCCAATCCGCCAGCTTGTCGTTCAGGCGCGGAAAACCTGCGCCGATGGACCAGTTCAGGCAGTGACAGGCCAGAATATCGGCATGGGTCATCTGGTCACCCATCAAAAACGGGCCTTCCAGACGTTCGGCCAGCAGATCGGCTGATCTTGCGAACTCTGCTTTCAGACTGTCCTTGATCTCTGGCACGCGGCGGTCTTCGGGAAAGACAAAACTGTGTTTGGCCGCAGCCCACAGGATCGCGTCAAACTCATCAATCAGCCAAAAGGTCATGGCATCCTGACGCGCGCGGGCGGGCGTGCCGGCAGGGGCGGTCAGCTGTCCGTGTTTATCGCCCAGATAGGTCATGATCGCGACGCTGTCGGTCAAAACCTCATCGCCATCAACAAGCGCTGGGATCTTGCCTGACGGATTGTACTTTTTCGCCTCGTCCGACCGTGGTCCTGCATCGATATGGGCATATTCAAGCCCCATTTCCTCTAACATCCACATGACCCGAAAGGCCCGGGATTTGATCGCTCCAACAACTGTATACATTGATAATCCTCCTCGAATTTATCGTTGCGCGCCCAGCATCGCCAACCGGATAAAGGCACGTTCCACCAAAGCAAGCGCCGGGGCGTTCTGTCCAGCAGAGCGCAGCGTAAGATCGGTATCGGTCAGCATGCCAAGCGCGGTTTCCAGTTTGGCGGCACCCCAGCTTCTGGCCTGTCGCATGGCGCGGTCCCGGTCGCGCACACCGTAGATCGGCGCACCGGGGCTGGCGGCAATGCGGTACAGCGTGCGGAAATGCCGCGTCGCCATGATGGTCAGCGTGACGGCGGTGACGCCCTGTGCCTGCAGTTTACTCATCACCGGGCCGATATCGCTGGCCCGCGCTTCGGCAACCACATGCAAAATATCGTCTACATCGGCCTCTGTCGATGTAGGCGCGCAGGCGGCAATGTCGTCGCTGCTCAGGTCGGTGGGATCATTCAGCTTGTACAGCGTCAGCTTTTCGATGGTCTGGCGAAAATCGCCGGGGTCGATCATACGGGCCAGATCGGTCAGAACGACCATCGCATCGGGTTGCGGGGTCAGTTTGGCCGCAGACAGGATGTTTTCAATCTCGGCCCGGTCGGGAGGGTTGTCATAGATCGCGGCGGCATAGGCACCGGGATGCGCCTCAAACGCTTTGCGGATTTTCGAAGTTTTCTTCAGGTCGCCGCCACTGACCACGATCTGCGCATCGCCCTTTTGCCAGTCCCCCAGCGCATCAATCACGATCGCCGCGACCGTGTCATTGGCATCCTCGACAAATGCAGCACGCGGGCCGGGAAAGAAGCCCACGGCCTTGACCGCATCCAGCAACATCGCCGGATCGCGGCGCAATTCGGCTGCGGGAATACGGGTCAGGCGCATCTCTTCCTCGGCACCGGGCCCCAGCAGGGATTTCAGAAACTCCTGACGTTTGAGCGCGACGCGCATGGCATCGCTGCCAAAGATCAGCAGCCCGGTCTTATCCGGATCGGGCCGGGCAAAATAGGCGTTTGCATCGCGCGGCGATAGCTTCATGCGGACAGATCAGCGGCATAGAGCCTTGCAATAATCTGATCTGCGATGACCTTCATCAGACGTTTTTGCGCATCCTGTTCACCGGCAAGTGTTTCGACCGTCGTACCGGTCGCCGATGATCCCACGAAATTCTCAACCTGGCCCGAGGTCACAATCTGCCCCGTGGCCACATTGCGCAGGCTGTAATCGACAATCCCGATCCGGTTGAGCCGCCCGGTATCGCCCTCGCGGTCGATCGCCAGCCGGGTCTCAGCGGTGTTGATGGTCAACGACAGCGCGAAAGCAGGCTGAGCAGCACGTCCCAGCTTTTCTTCCAGTTCTCTGACCAGAAGATAGCCATCCTGCGTGCTGGGCGGATCGACCAACACGCGGTTTTGCAAGGACGCGCCATTTCCGCCAGGGCCATAGACCGGCTCAAAGCCGCAGGCGGCCAGCGCCAGAGGGGCCAGCACAACAAAACGGCGGGTGGGTTTGGTCCTAAGCAACGACATTCACGATACGTCCGGGCACAACGATCACCTTTTTCGGCGTAGCCCCGTCAAGGGTTCTGATGACAGCTTCATGGGCCAGCGCGATTTTTTCAACCTCTTCCTTCGACATATCCGCCGGAACCTGAATTTCTGCACGCCGCTTGCCATTGATCTGAATGGGCAAGGTGACAGTATCATCCACCAGCATGGCTTCGTCCGCCTTGGGCCATGGTGCGTTTACAATCAGCCCCTCACCGCCCAGACGGGCCCAGATATCTTCGGCCAGATGGGGTGTCATCGGTGACATCAGCTGTGCCAGTGTCATGATCGCCTCGCGCTGGGCCGCATGGCCGGCCTTGGATTTCTGCAAGACGGCGGTAAAGGCATAAAGCTTGGCAATGGCCGCGTTGAAACCGAAGGATTCGATGCCCAGGGTCACATCATGGATGGTTTTGTGCATGGCGCGCAGCAGATCATCATCGCCCGTTCCGGCCGCCGCCGCATCCATCGCGCCAATCCGGTCACAGATGTTCCAGACCCGGCCAAGGTGTTTGAACGCGGCATCCGCACCCGATGCCGTCCATTCAACGTCGCGCTCGGGGGGCGAATCGCTCAGTACGAACCAGCGTGCCGTGTCGGCACCGTAGTTCGAGATGATGTGCAGCGGATCGACCACGTTTTTCTTGGATTTGGACATTTTGGCCGAGGGAACGATCTCCACCTCTGTGCCGTCGGCCAGTTTGCCCTCGGTCACATCTTCGGGCAGGTGATAGACCGGACGCCCGCTGGCATCACGTGTCAGGTAGATCTCATGGGTCACCATGCCTTGGGTAAACAGCGCGTCAAACGGTTCGATCGCGGTTTCGGGCAGATGGCCCGTGATCTGCATCGCACGGGCAAAGAAACGTGAATACAACAGGTGAAGGATCGCATGTTCGATGCCGCCGATATATTGATCGACGTTCATCCAGTATTTCGCATCTTCCATATTTGTGGGCGTTGTTGCACGCGGCGCGGTGAAACGCGCGAAATACCACGACGAATCCACAAATGTATCCATCGTGTCGGTTTCACGCTTGGCGGGGATGCCGCAGGATGGGCAGGCGCAGTCGCGCCATGTCGGATGACGGTCCAGCGGGTTGCCCGGCGTGTCGAAATCAACGTCATAGGGCAGCTCGATCGGCAGGTTCTCTTTCTTTTCGGGCACCACGCCGCAGCTGTCGCAATGCACCACGGGAATGGGGCAGCCCCAGTAGCGCTGGCGTGACAGCCCCCAGTCGCGCAACCGAAACTTGGTCACACCCTGGCCTATCCCGTTGGCCTCGCAAAAGGCGATTGCCGCGTCGATGGCCTCTGTCCCGGTCTGCAGGGCTTCACCGGCGAAACCGCGGTTGTAGAAAACCTTTTCGGTTTTCGCGGGCACATAGGCCTCGTCCAGATCCTCGGGGCTGTCTTCGGAGGGCAGGAATGTCGAAATGATCGGCAGGCCGTATTTGGTGGCAAATTCAAAGTCGCGCTGATCATGTGCCGGGCAGCCAAAAATGGCACCTGTCCCGTAGTCCATCAAGATGAAGTTCGCGATATAGACCGGCAGTTCAAGGGATGTATCAAACGGGTGACGCACGCGAATGCCGGTGTCAAAGCCCAGCTTTTCCGCCGTCTCAATCGCTTCTTCGGTGGTGCCACCCTTGCGGCATTCAGCACAGAAGCCGGCGACATCTTCACTCTCTTTTTCCAGCACTTTCGCCAACGGATGATCCGGTGAGATACCGACAAAGGATGCGCCCAACAGCGTATCGGGGCGGGTGGTATAGACCTCGATCCGGTCATGGCCTTCGGGGGCCTCAACGGTTGAGAAAGCAAATTGCAGACCGCGCGATTTGCCGATCCAGTTCGCTTGCATCAGCTTGACCTTGGCGGGCCAGTTATCCAGCGTATCCAGCGCCTCAAGCAGTTCTTCGGAATGACCCGAGATCTTGAAGAACCACTGCGTCAACTCGCGCCGTTCCACCAGCGCACCGGACCGCCAGCCGCGACCGGCCTCCACCTGTTCATTGGCCAGAACGGTCATGTCGACCGGATCCCAGTTTACGATGGCGTTCTTGCGGTAAACCAATTCCGCCTCAAGAAAATCAAGGAACAAGGCCTGCTGCTGGCCGTAATACTCAGGATCGCAGGTTGCGAATTCGCGGGACCAGTCGATCGACAGGCCCAGCGGCTTCATCTGGTCGCGCATGTCCTTGATGTTGCCATAGGTCCAATCCTTGGGGTGCCCCCCGATCGCCATGGCCGCATTTTCCGCAGGCATACCAAAGGCGTCCCAGCCCATCGGGTGCAGCACGTTGTGGCCGGTGGCAATCTTGTAGCGGGCAATCACATCTCCCATGGTGTAGTTGCGCACATGGCCCATGTGAATGCGCCCTGATGGATAGGGGAACATCTCCAACACATAATACTTGGGCTTGTCTGCGGACCTGACAGCCTTGAAGATTTCGTTCTTTTCCCAGGCTTGCTGCCAACGGGCTTCGATTTCAGCAGGAGAGTATCGGGACATTGTTTGGGACATCTTGGGTTAGGGACCTTCTGGAATGGCAAACGCCGGGCTGTTTGGGAAAAACAGGGCCCGGCGTTGGAATTTTTGCGCGCTAGGCGGAATTAAAACTTGTTATCGGCGATGCGCAACTCGCGTGCGCGGCTCAGGATTGCATCTTCCACGGCGCGTGCTGTTGCGCGGCTGACCGGGCCGCCGCCACGTGTCTGCAGGGCAATGTTCAACGAACGTGCATCAAGCGCTGGATCGTCAATCAGCACCGTCGCCCGGTAAGAGAGACCACCGCCCGGCGGCGTGCCGTAACCTGTCACGATAACACCTGTGAAAGGATCGACAGATTGGATGGGCAGGAAATTCAACACCTCAAGCGAAGCCGCCCAGAGATAACGGTTCACCGCAACGGTGCTTTCGGACCTGTTGTTGCTGAAGATCGACCAGATCGTATTGCTTGGGTTTGTCTCGATGTTCTGGGGGTTATTTGCGTTCGTATATGTATCAGGACGGGTCGTCGCCTCGCTCCCGAGGTTACGCAGGCCGCCGCAGGCACCCAGCATAGATAGAATCACGACAGCGATTCCGATTCTGCAGACGGATTGTCGGGCCATTGATGCTTTCCTTTGCCTGTTTGACCCATGGTCTAACCAAGCTGCGCTGCCGGAGCAAGATATATGTAGGGCGTCGATTCATAGTATAATGTCCAATGTACAAGTGCTTTCGCCCAGTTTCGCCGTTCTGGTCGTGACAGCGGTTTGGCAAAACTGTGGCAAAGCTGCACCATTGGGCGCGGCAATAAGGCCAAGCGTTTTGTGCTTCTTGCAAACCAAGGGGCAATGGATGCAAACACCCTGCATACCCTTTCCGGATTCCCCGGTCTGGGCATGTGAATTCAAACCGAGGGAAAACCCATGAAAAAAGTTCTCTTCGCTACAACGGCTCTGGTTGCGACCGCCGGTGTTGCAGCAGCAGACGTTACATTTGGTGGCTACGGCCGTTTTGGTGTATTGTTCACCGATCCAGTTGTTGGCAAATCCACAACAGACGTGACTTCACGTTTCCGCCTGCAGATCGACGCGACAGCAGAATCTGATGCCGGCGTTACAATGGGTGCACGCGTTCGTATCCAGCAGAACGAATCCGACGCAGTAAACACTGGCACAGGCATCAACGGCGTTCGCTTCTTCGCACGTTCCGGTGGTCTGGAAGTCGGCGTTGGCAACATCTACGGCGCTCTGGAATTCATGCCTGGCATGTACCCAATCGATCTGGGTCTGACCGGTCTGGGTTACGACTACACAGCCTACAACTTCGGTGCTGACGCGTACTCCTCCGGTGGCGCAGGTTCCGCTGGTAAGAACGGCGTAGAAGTAATGTACTCCATGGGTGACTTCTCCGTGCACGTATCTGCTTCCGAAAGCGGCCCTGCTGGCAGCACACGTACAGCTGCACACGCTGCTTACACGTTCAGCGGCTGGACTGTTGCACTTGGTGCACAGGACTCCGATAACGCAGCTGACACAGAGTTCGCAGCATCCGTTGGCGGTTCCATCGGTCCAGTTGACCTGACACTGGCATTCGCAGACAACGGCACAAAGGGCGATCACATCGTTCTGGCCGGTCGCTTTGATGTTGGCGCAGCAACAAACGTAGAAGTCTACGTTGCAGACGCTGACAACCAGCCTGACACAGGCTTCGGCATCGACTTCAACCACGACCTGGGCGGCGGTACATCCCTGCGCGGTGGTGTTGCGAAGCGTATGTCCGGTGCGACACAAGCTGACCTGGGTGTGCGCTTCAACTTCTAAGTTGAACGTCACTTAAGTGATCTGGGGCGGGCCTTTGGCCTGCCCCTTTTCTTTTGTGCGCCCATATTGTTACGTGATGATCACACACCAAAGGGAAGCACATGAGCCTGCCAGACATTATCGCCCGTATCGCCCAAGCTGAAAAAGACGCGGGCCGCCCCCAAGGATCGGTCCATCTGATTGCCGTCAGCAAGGTACAGCCCAATGAACGCGTCCGCGCGGTGTTGGAGCAGGGCCACCGCTGCTTTGGCGAAAACAAGGTTCAGGAAGCCGCCGGTAAATGGCCTGACTTCAGACAAGAGTTTCCTGGCGTAGATTTGCACCTGATCGGCCCGCTACAGTCCAACAAAACCCGTCAGGCCGTTGGTCTGTTTGATGCCATTCACACGCTGGACCGGCCCAAACTGGCGACAGCCCTGGCCCGTATCGCCCAGGAAGAAGGGCGTTGCCCGGATCTGTTCATTCAGGTCAATACCGGCGAAGAGCCGCAAAAGGCGGGCGTGATGCCAGCCGACACCGATAAATTCGTGGCTGAATGTCTCGCACTTGATCTGCCCGTCAAAGGGTTGATGTGCATCCCGCCGGTTGACGAAGAACCGTCACTTCATTTCGCGCTTTTGGCGAAAATGGCGGCGCGAAACGGGCTGTCTGGCCTGTCCATGGGCATGAGCGGTGATTTTGAACGTGCCATCGCGCTTGGTGCCACGCATGTACGGGTGGGCTCTGCGATCTTTGGCGAACGTGTTCCGGCATAAATCGTCTATCGGACTGCCTGATATAGGATAGGGCGGCAATGCTTCAGCCGACAGGCGGCTTGGCTCATCTGGCCGCGTTACAGCACGATCAGCCGGGTGCGATGTTTGATCTGAGGCGCGATGCGCCTGATGTCACCCCGCCGCAGCGCAATGCAGCCTTCGGTCGGATAGCCGGGCCTGCGCCACTGGTGGATGAAAATCGCGGACCCGCGCCCGGGCACGGCATAGGGCCAGTTCCAATCGGTCAGCAGAATCAGATCATAAAGCGGATCGGCCCGGCGCAGCGTTTCATGGCTGGGCGGATAGGGCGCGCGCACCATCATGTTATAGTCTTCGTCGGTCGGGTCGTCAGACCACAGGTCACCGGGCCGGATCGGCACGGCCCAATCTGCGGGGCGGGCCATCCGGTCAGGCCGGTACAGCATCCCCACAATCCGGTGTATGCCCTGCGGTGTTCCCCCGTCGCCCTCGCGTTTGGTGCCAGTGATGCCGCCCTTGCCGATGGTGCAGGGATAGGTCCGCCCCAAGAAGCGAAGCCCCTTGGGGGTCAGCACCATATCCCAAACCGACATCCGCCGCATCACAGCAGATGCCCGGACTTGGCTGCCTTGGTCGCCAGATAGGCCGCATTATGGCGGTTTTCACCAACCCGCAGCGGCACGCGTTCGGTGACATCCACCCCGCTGGCTTTCATCATCTCGACCTTGCGCGGATTGTTGGTCAGCAGGCGCACGGCGGCAAAGCCCATGGATTTCAGAATATCCGCACCCAGCCTAAAGTCGCGCTCATCATCCTCAAAGCCCAGCCGGTGATTGGCCTCCACGGTGTCAAACCCCTGATCCTGCAGCGAATAGGCGCGCATCTTGTTGGCCAATCCAATGCCGCGCCCCTCTTGGTTGAGGTACAGCAGGACCCCGTGGCCCTCTTCGCCCATCTGTGCCAATGCGGCGCGCAACTGGGGGCCGCAATCGCATTTCAGACTGCCCATCAGGTCGCCGGTGAAACAGGCGGAATGCAGGCGTGCGAGGACCGGTTTGCTCCGGTCCGGGGTCCCGATCTCTATTGCGTAATGTTCTTCTCCGCCGTCTTCGGGGCGGAAAATATGCAGTCGTCCCGCCTCTGACACTTCCATGGGCAACCGTGCGTTGACCACCGGGTGCAGCGGGCTGCGCTGCGCCAATGCAGGGGCGGCGGCGGCCAGATCAATGCTGGTCAGACCGTGCTGTGCAGCGAAATCCCGGCGGCCACCCAGATCCAGAACCAATACGGCCGGCAGCAGCCTTGCCGATTTGGCCAGTTGCAATGCGGCGCGGTGTACCTCAGCCGTGCCGCCCCTTGCACAAGAGAAGGGCCCCTTCATCGGTGCACGCAGATCATCGGCGGGGTTTGCAATGCTTTGCACCCAAGCCGGTGTCGCATCCGCTGGCAAGATGATCCGGGCCAGATCACCGTCATAGACCCGCGCCTTCAGGGTCTCTGCCCGCCGCGCCGTGATCGCCAGAACGGGTTGGCCCCCCAAGGCCAGCAAATCGGCCAGCCGCTGTGCCGTCAATGTCTCAGCCGCCATGACAACAGACTGTGTGGCACCCGCCAGTACAACAGGAACACCCATGCGCAGATCGGCACGCGCGCGGGCCAACTGCTCTGTTATGTCGGGGGCGAAGGTCATTTTTTGTTACGATTCCAAAATCAATTTGAAAGATATCTATGCCAACAGGGGCAGAATTGAAACATTTGAGCGGTTTTCCCACACGACGATGTGAATGACACCTTCGGTTCCTTGTCAGATCAGCACTTCGCACACATTTGTTACTGACAACATGGTGGAGGCGGTATTATGGCACAGCTCAAGAAAATCCTATTGGTCGATGATGATGACGATCTGCGCGAAGCGTTGAGCGAACAATTGATCATGACCGAAGACTTCGATGTCTTCGAGGCGGCCAACGGTGCCGACGGCATGTCCCGCGCCAAAGAGGCAATCTATGATCTGGTGATCCTCGACGTGGGCCTGCCCGATACCGATGGCCGTGAATTGTGCCGCCTGATGCGCAAACAGGGCGTCAAAAGCCCGATCATGATGCTGACCGGTCATGATGGGGACGCGGACACGATTCTGGGCCTGGACGCCGGTGCCAATGATTATGTCTCAAAGCCGTTCAAGTTTCCGGTGCTGCTGGCGCGAATCCGTGCCCAGCTGCGACAGCACGAACAATCCGAGGATGCCATATTTCAGCTGGGACCCTATACCTTCAAACCCTCGATGAAGATGTTGATCACCCAGGACGACAAAAAGGTGCGCCTGACCGAGAAAGAGACCAATATCCTCAAGTTTTTATACCGATCCGACGAAGGCGTCGTGCCCCGCGATGTGCTGCTGCATGAGGTTTGGGGCTATAATGCCGGTGTGACGACCCACACGTTGGAAACGCATATTTACCGTTTGCGCCAGAAAATAGAACCAGATCCGTCCAATGCGCGCCTTCTTGTGACCGAATCTGGTGGCTATCGATTGATGAGCTGAGCCGGGAACTCCTCCCATGCTTGGTGGTAACGAGTAGCGTTTTACCTGTTTGGTGCGTGACAGCTCAGTATGAGCCCCGAAGTTTGTGTCCGGGTGACTGACACATTCCTCCCTGTTGAACTGGGCCGGGCCTTCGGGCTCGGCCGCCTTTTTAACACGACGATCTCTTGGCATGTCCCTGATTTCGCCATGGCGGCTTGTCCGACCAAAGGTTAGGGTGCGCGTCAGATCATCAGCGGAGCCTCAACACATGTCCTTTTCCCTTGCCACCTGGAATATCAACTCGGTTCGCCTGCGTGAACCTTTGGTGATACGGATGCTGGCGGAACACGGACCCGATGTGCTGTGCCTGCAAGAATGCAAAAGCCCCGTGGACAAGATCCCGCTGGAGGGGTTTCGGGCTGCAGGCTACAACCATATCGTGGCGCGGGGGCAAAAGGGCTATAACGGCGTGGCAATCCTGTCCAAGCTGCCGTTGGAAGACGCGGGCGACAAGGACTTTGCCTCGCTCGGCCATGCCCGCCATGTCGCCGCGCGACTTGAGAATGGCACCACAATCCATAACTTTTATGTTCCCGCAGGGGGCGACAAACCTGACCGCGCCGTGAATGAGAAATTCGGCCAGAAAATGGATTACCTGGCAGAAATGCGCGATTGGTTCCATGCCGAACAGCCGCAAAAGGCCATTTTGGTCGGTGACCTGAACATTGCCCCGCGCGAGGATGACGTTTGGGACCACAAGAAATTGCTCAAGGTTGTCAGCCACACCCCCGTAGAAGTGGAAGCGCTGGGTGCCACACAGGATGCAGGCGGTTGGGTGGACATCACCCGGCAGGACATTCCGCAAGGCAAGCTCTATAGCTGGTGGTCCTATCGCGCAGCAGATTGGGACACCGCAGACAAGGGGCGCAGGCTGGATCATATCTGGGCCACGTCCGATATTTCAAACGCCGGACATTCCAGCCATATCCAACGCGCGGTCCGCGGCTGGGAACAACCCAGCGACCATGCACCGGTTTTTGCAACCTTTGACCTTTGAATTGCCGGCCAAAACGCTCATATAACCCTCAAACGCGACCAAGCGAGGAATGACAAATGGAACTTAACCTTACCGGTGCCCCCGACGCGGACCTGATCAGGGACAGTGACGAAGCAAGCTTTATGACCGATGTGGTTGAGGCGTCGCAGGTGACGCCGATCATCGTCGATTTCTGGGCCCCATGGTGCGGGCCCTGCAAGACACTCGGGCCACAGTTGGAAGACGCCGTGCGCGCCGCCAAAGGTGCGGTCAAGATGGTCAAGGTCAACGTGGACGAGGCCCAGATGATCGCGGGCCAATTGCAGATCCAGTCGATCCCGACGGTCTATGCCTTTTACAAAGGTCAGCCCGTGGACGGCTTTCAGGGTGCATTGCCCCCATCAGAGATTAAGGAATTCATTGACCGGGTGATCAAGGCAGCGGGCGGTGAAACACCCGGCGACGGTCTGGCCGAAGCTGTTGAAGCCGCCGAAGAAATGCTGGCCGAAGGGGCAGCAGCAGATGCCGCACAGACCTTTGCAGCTATTTTGGAAGAAAACCCAAACCATGCTGGTGCCTATGCTGGTCTGGTCCGCGCCCATATCGCTTTGGGAGAGCTGGATCAGGCTGAGGCCTTCTTGAACGGTGCGCCGATCGAGATTTCCAAAGCGCCAGAGCTTGAAGCCGCCCATGCGCAGCTGGAACTGGCGCGACAGGCTGCAAACGCAGGCCCCGTGGCCGAACTGACCGCCGCAGTAGAGGCAGCCCCAGATGATCTGCAGGCGCGGTTTGATCTGGCGCAGGCGCTGTTTGCCAATGGCGATGCCGAAGGGGCCGTGGACAACCTGCTGGATCTTTTCCGACGTGACCGCGAATGGAACGACGGGGCCGCCAAGACGCAGCTCTTTACCATTTTCGATGCGCTAAAGCCGAATGATCCTTTGGTTCTGAACGGAAGACGCAAATTGAGCTCGATGATATTTGCCTGATCCCTTCGCCGCGCTACGTGCGTCATCATGATAAAGCAAACAGAACTGCCAGATACAATTGCGATATTTCCGCTGGCGGGGGCTTTGCTGCTGCCGCGGTCACGGTTGCCTTTGCATATCTTTGAACCGCGCTATCTTCAAATGATCGAAGATGCGTTAAAAACTGATGGCCGTGTGATCGGCATGGTCCAGCCCAATCCCGTGCCCGGCCGTGATGGGCCCGGTTTGCACACCATCGGCTGTGCCGGGCGCATCACACAGTTTTCAGAAACAGAAGATGGCCGCTACATGATCACCCTTGGCGGTGTGTCGCGGTTCCGCGTGGTCAAGGAAGTTGAAGGATTCAGCCCTTACCGCAAATGCGATGTCTCTTGGGACGGGTTCGAGCGGGATCTGGGCGATGAAGAGGCCGACAAGGGCTTTCAACGCAAAAGTTTTCTAGATCTGTTGGGCCGGTATTTTGACGCGCGGGGTCTGTCGGCGGATTGGTCGACCCTGAAAGAAGCGGACGACGAACTGCTGATCAATTCGCTGTCAATGATGTTGGACTTTGATCCCGAAGATAAACAGGCGCTGCTTGAGGCCCCTTCTTTGCAAACACGCCGCGAAACGCTTGTTACGCTGATCGAATACAATATGCGCAGCGGTCAGGATGACGGGATGATGCAATGACAGAAACGACAATAACCTTTGATCGCCGCATGTTGGAGGCGTTGATTTGTCCCCGCACCCAGACCACGCTGCGCTATGATGCAGAGCGGCAGGAACTGGTGTCCAAATCCGCCGGTCTGGCCTATCCCATCCGCAACGGAATCCCCGTTATGCTGGTGGATGAAGCCCGCATATTGGACTGACGCTACAGCGCTTTGCCCGCCATCAACCGGGGCAGATCACCGGTCAGGCCCGCGGCCTCCCTAATAAACCCACGGCGCAAGCCGGGCAGGGCATTCACAGCCGCCATTCCAATGTCGCGCGCCATCCGAACCAGAGGATTGTCATTGGAAAACAGTCTGTTGAAGCTGTCGGTGGCCAGCGCCAGCGCTGTATTGTCGAACCTGCGCCATTCCTGATAGCGCAACAGTGCAGCGTCTGATCCCACGTCCTCACCGCGCCTTGCAGCATCCACAATCACTTCGGCCAATGCAGCGACATCGCGCATGCCTGCGTTCAGTCCCTGACCTGCAATCGGATGCACCCCATGGGCCGCATCCCCCAGCAGCGCGACACGCGGTGCGACCATTTCATGCGCCAGCGACAGGCCCAAGGGATAGGTATAGCGCGCCCCGGCCAAGGCGATCTGTCCCAGAAAATCACCGAACCTTGGCCGCAGCACATCAAGATAGGCATCATCGGGCAGCGCGTTGATCCGGGCAGCATTGGCTGTGCTTTCGCTCCAGACAATCGAAGATCGGTTTTCCGTCAGCGGCAAGATCGCCAGCGGCCCCGGCGGCATGAAGAACTGATGTGCAACACCGTGATGCGGCGCTTCATGCCGGATCGCGCAAACCAGCGCGGTCTGGCCATAGGCCCATTCGGTCCGCTTGATGCCCGCGCGCAGCCCCGTGCCGGTGCCACGCCCATCCGCGCCGACGGCAAGCCTTGCCCGCAACGTCTGGCCGCCCGCCAGTGTCAGGGTGATGCCGGTGGCATCCACGGCCTGCGCCACAACGGTTTCGCCGTCCATCCGGGTGATCCCGGCCGTTGTTGCGACCGCGTCCAGCAAGGCGCGACGCAAATGCCGGTCCTCCACCATATAGCCCATCGGGCCTTCCTCGATCTCGGCGTGGTCAAAATGCATGAACATCGGGGATGGTCCATCGCCCGCGCGGCCGTCGGTGACCTTGATCTCCAGCATCGGCTGGGCGCTGTCCGCAACACGCGTCCAGATACCGATCCCTTGCAGCAAGCGGGTTGAAGTCAGCGCCATCGCATAGGACCGCCCGTCAAAACCGTCGCTCTGGCGGATGGTGCTGTCCAGCGCATCAATCAAGGTGACGCGCTGACCAGACCCTGCCAGTGCCAATGCCAGCGTAGTGCCATTCAGCCCGCCGCCGATGATTGCGATATCTGTGTCAAAACTCATGACTCTCAATATGGTGGCAGGGCAGGGATTGTCCATGTGCGCAAGCGTCGCTACCGTCATCTTCAGGCATAAGGGAGATCACGCATGCAAGACTGGCTTACAATGACCGCAGCAGATTTGGGGCGCGGGATAGGTGCGGGCGAAATTAACCCCGTGGCACTCTGCCAGACCTACCTGAAAGCGATTGATGCCCACCCGCTGCGCGACCGTATCTATGCGCGCGTCACCGCAGACCGCGCCTTGGCCGAAGCGGCGGCAGCAGCCGAACGCGCTGCATCAGGGCATCGTCTGTCTCCGCTGGACGGTGTGCCGATCTCTTGGAAAGATCTCTTTGATACCGCCGGCATCGTGACAGAGGCCGGATCAAAACTGCTCGAAGGGCGCGTGCCGGAGCGTGATGCCGTTGTGCTGGCCAATGCCACGGCTGCCGGTCTTGTCTGTCTGGGCAAAACCCATATGAGCGAACTGGCCTTTTCCGGTCTGGGCCATAACCCCAGCACCGCCACACCCCCTTGCGTCAATGATGCCGGTGCGGTTGCGGGTGGATCATCCTCTGGGGCGGCGGCCTCTGTCGCGTTCAACCTTGCTGCGGCGGCAATCGGGTCAGACACCGGTGGTTCGGTGCGCGTCCCCTCTGTCTGGAATGATCTGGTTGGCCTGAAAACCACGGCAGAGCGGCTGACCCTTGAGGGTGTCGTGCCACTGGCCAAGAAATTCGACACCATCGGCCCGCTGTGCCGCTCTGTTGAGGATGCGGGGTTGTTGTTGTCCGTTCTCGAAGGCAGCGCCCCGGCAGACCTGCGTCATGTAGACATTCATGGCCGTCGTTTCGCGATCTTGAAAACTGTGGCGCTGGACGGCGTCAGAGAAGCCCCGCTTGGGGCATTTCATGCAGCCATCGCCAAACTGAAGGATGCAGGTGCCGTGATCGAAGAGATCGAGGTGCCGCAGATCGAAGAGGCGATGTCACTATCGGGATGCCTGATCACCAGCGAAGCCTACGGACTATGGCGCGATGTGATCGAGGCCAACCCCAAAGCGATGTACCACGAAATCCTGATGCGCTTCCGCTTGGGCAAAGAACATTCAGGCCCTGACTATGTCGCGGCATGGGACCGGCTGGGCGTCTTGCGGGATGGCTATAACGCGGCTGTGGCGGGATATGACGCGGTCCTGATCCCTTCTGCCCCCAGCCTGCCACCGAATTTGGCGCGGCTTGAATCGGATCACGACTATTACCTGTCGGAAAACCTTCTGGCGCTGCGCAACACACGGATTGGCAATTTGATGGGGCTTTGTGCCCTAACGCTGCCATTGGACACTCCCTCTTGTGGTTTGATGCTGATGTGCCCACCAAATATGGAGGAACATCTGCTACGGATGGGGGCCGCAGCCGAGGAGGCGCTGCAATAACTTTGGCCTAAATGCCACAAACGCCTGATTGTGTGTCTGTTTTTCTGGACGCGATGCTGCAGCTTGGGTACTTTGGACCAAACGGGGCGACAATGATCCCGATCCGAGGCAGATGTAATGTTGTATCCAGAGCGGTTTTCGAACCTTCCGGCTCATGCTTGGCCACGCCTGCGCGCCCTTTTGGACGTGCATGAGGGGGGCGGGCCACTGATCCAAATGACCATAGGTGAGCCGAAACATGCGTTTCCGGCCTGGGTTACGGATGTCATCACGCAAAACGCGGCAGGATTTATCAGCTATCCCCCCAATGATGGCTCGCCCGAGTTGAAAGAGGCGATCGTTGGCTGGATCAAGCGTCGCTACGGCGTGCAGATGGACGCCGCGACCGAAGTGATGGCCCTGAACGGCACCCGCGAGGGGCTGTATAACGCGGTGATCGCACTGTGCCCCGAGACCAAGAATGGCAAAAAGCCCGCGATCTTGATGCCGAACCCTTTCTATCAGGTCTATATGATCGGTGCGATTTCCGGTGCATCCGATCCGATCATGGTGCCAGCGACGGCTGAAACCGGCCATCTGCCCGACTTTCACAGCCTGCCCGAGGATGTGCTGCAGCGTACGACGGCCGCCTATATCTGTTCGCCCGCCAATCCGCAGGGCGCTGTCGCAGACCGCGAATATTGGACCAATCTGATCGCGCTGGCGGAAAAGTACGATTTCAAGATATTTGCCGATGAATGCTATTCAGAGATCTACCGTGACACCCCGCCGGTGGGCGCGCTCGAAGTGGCACAGGCTTTGGGCACCGACCGCAACCGCATCGTGATCTTTCATTCGCTCAGCAAACGCTCCAACCTGCCGGGCCTGCGATCTGGTTTCGTGGCTTCCGGCCCCGACAGCATCCGCGAGATCAAGCAGCTGCGCAATTTTTCAGGTGCCCCCTTGCCGCTGCCCTTGCAACAGGCGGCGGCGGCTGTCTGGAACGACGAAGAACACGTCGAGGAAAACCGCCGTCTCTATGCCGAAAAATACGACATCGCCGACCGGATCTTTGGCAACGTGCCGGGATATGTCAGCCCCGAGGCCGGGTTCTTCTTGTGGCTTCCGGTTGAGAATGACGAAGAAGCGGCGGTGAAACTATGGCGTGAAACAGGGGTCAAAGTGCTGCCGGGCAGCTATTTGGCGCAGGACGTCGACGGGGAAAACCCCGGACAGAAATATATCAGGGTCGCATTGGTGGCCCCAAAAGACGAGACAGCCCGCGGATTGGATTTGATCCGCGATTGTCTCTACTCAAGTTAAGCCGAGGATCAGAGCAATGGCATATCAGACACGCGGCCGCGACCCCCTGCTGGACAGTAACATGGCCGAAGCGATCGAAAAGCGCGGCAAGGAATTGCTGGGGCTGGTGCTTATCCTTGCAGGCGTCGCTGCCGCGATGATGATTGGCAGCTACACGCCGGATGACCCGAACTGGATGGTATCAACCGATGCGCCGGTGCAAAACTGGCTGGGCCGCATGGGGGCGTCCATCGCCGCGCCTTTGTTCATGATTGTGGGCTGGGGTGCCTGGGGCGTGGCGATTGTCCTTTTGGCATGGGGCGCACGGTTTGCCCTGCATTGGGGTCAGGACCGCGCCATGGGCCGGCTCGTTTTCGCACCGATTGCCGTTGCGATGGGAGCGATCTATGCCGCGACGCTGGCACCTGGTTCTGAATGGCTTCAAACGCACAGCTTTGGGCTGGGCGGTTTGTTTGGCGATACGGTGATGGGGGCGATCCTGACCATCCTGCCAATCGGCTCTACCTTTACGGTCAAACTGATGTCTTTGCTCATGGGCGCTGCGATCCTGGTTTTCGGTGCCTTTGTTCTGGGCTTTACAAAGGCGGAATTGCACCGGCTGGGCCGGTTCCTGTTGCTGGGTGTGATCATGACCTATGCGCTGTTGATGACGGTTCTGGGCCGGGGGGCCAATGGTGCCCTGCACGCGGCACAGGGTCTGCAGGCGCGTCAGGCCGGACGCCGCGAACGCCAGCGCGCCGAACTGGACCAGCAGGCAGCCTATGCGCCCGGCCCCCAGATTTTCAGCGCACCGGCCGCACCCCAACCCTTTGCCGTGCCAACCCTGAGCGCGGAATATGCCGAATATTCTGAGCCCAAATCAGAGTCTAAATCAGGGCTTTTGGCCCGGATGCCCGCCTTGATCAAACGGCCAGACCCGATGCCCGAACCCGAACTGATTGAGGAATATAGCCAGGCAGAGGTGGATGAGACGCCGGGCGAAGACCGGATCAAATCAAAGATTGCAGATGTGATCAAAAACCGCGTCCGCACCGCAACGGCGGTTCACACCCCCACCACCGCACCCTTGACCAAGGGTCGGGGCCGTGGGCCCGATGCCCTGCTTTTGAACACCGCACCTCAGGCCAGATTGCGCGCAGAGCCGCCGCTGACGGCCGCCGCCGCAGAGGCCTCTGCCGCCGCACCGCATACCCCCGGTCGCCTGACGCTGAACCGGATCGCCCCCGCCGCATCGCAGCCAGAGCCCGCATTGAACCCGCCAGAGGATGCCATCTTGCCACTGGAGCAGCCGCTGCGCACACCAGAGCCTTTTTCCATTCCGGTGGCAGAGCCCCGCCAGATCGTGCAGCAGCCCATACGCAAACCAGTCCAGCCCTCAAGGCAAGCCAAGGCCGAAGCGCAACCGACGCTGAGTTTCGATGATACACATCCGGGCTATGAATTGCCGCCACTGAACCTGTTGGAAAACCCCGAAGAAGTTCAGCGCCTGCATCTGTCCGACGAAGCCCTTGAAGAAAATGCGCGCATGCTGGAATCCGTGCTGGATGATTACGGCGTCAAAGGCGAGATCGTGGCGGTGCGCCCCGGCCCTGTCGTCACCATGTACGAACTGGAACCCGCGCCGGGCCTCAAGGCGTCGCGCGTGATCGGTCTGGCGGATGACATCGCGCGGTCCATGGCCGCCCTGTCTGCCCGCGTGTCCACCGTCCCGGGACGCAGTGTGATCGGCATCGAGCTGCCGAATGAAAACCGCGAAAAGGTTGTCCTGCGCGAGATCCTCTCGGCGCGTGATTTCGGCGATAGCAACATGCGCCTGCCGCTTGCGCTTGGCAAGGACATCGGCGGCGATCCTGTGGTCGCCAACCTGGCCAAGATGCCTCACCTGTTGATCGCGGGGACGACGGGTTCGGGTAAATCCGTGGCCATCAACACAATGATCCTGTCGCTTTTGTACAAGCTGACACCGCAGGAATGCCGCCTGATCATGATCGACCCCAAGATGCTGGAACTGTCGGTCTATGACGGCATCCCCCATCTGCTGTCGCCGGTCGTAACAGACCCTAAAAAGGCGGTTGTGGCCCTGAAATGGACCGTGGGCGAGATGGAAGAGCGCTATCGCAAGATGTCCAAAATGGGTGTACGCAACATCGAAGGCTACAATGGCCGCGTACGCGACGCGCTGGCCAAAGGCGAGATGTTCAGCCGCACGGTGCAGACCGGATTTGACGAAGACACCGGCGAGCCGATCTTTGAGACAGAAGAGAACACACCAGAGGCGCTGCCCTATATCGTGGTCATCGTCGACGAAATGGCCGATCTGATGATGGTTGCCGGCAAAGAGATCGAGGCCTGCATCCAACGTCTGGCACAGATGGCGCGTGCCTCTGGCATCCACCTGATCATGGCCACGCAGCGTCCTTCGGTGGATGTGATCACCGGCACCATCAAGGCGAACTTTCCCACAAGGATTTCGTTCCAGGTGACGTCCAAGATCGACAGCCGTACCATTCTGGGCGAGATGGGTGCCGAGCAATTGCTGGGCATGGGTGATATGCTTTATATGGCGGGCGGGGCCAAGATCACCCGCTGCCATGGTCCCTTTGTCAGCGACGAAGAAGTCGAAGAGATCGTCAACCACCTCAAGGCATATGGTGAGCCCGATTATATCAGCGGCGTCATCGAAGGGCCTGCTGAGGATTCAGAGGCCAGCATTGATGCCGTGCTGGGCCTTGGGGGCAACACTGACGGCGAAGACGCGCTCTATGATACCGCTGTTGCGATCGTCATTAAGGACCGCAAATGTTCAACGTCATACATCCAGCGCAAGCTGGCCATCGGTTATAACAAAGCCGCACGACTGGTCGAGCAGATGGAAGATCAAGGTCTTGTCTCTCCGGCCAACCACGTGGGCAAACGCGAAATACTCGTGCCGGAACAGGGCTAAGGCTTACCTCCAATACCCGTTCCAGCGTTACACACCGCCGAGCACCCCTCGGCGGTGTTTTTTCATGGGGATCTGGCGATCTTTGGCAAAAACCTGCTGTCTGATATCGCATAACAACCGCTGTCGCCTTATGTCTTAGGCAGGAACCAACACAGGACGGTTTTCATGCGTATCCTTACCTCATTTGCCTTGGCCTTCGGTATGGCCCTTGCCACGCCAATTGCGGGCCTGGCGCAGATCCTGCCGCTTAATGATATTTCTGCATATCTGAACAGGCTGCAGACCGCGCAGGGTGAATTCACCCAGATCAATGACGATGGGTCGATCAGCACAGGCACGATCTATATCAAACGTCCGGGCAAGGTCAGGTTTGAATACAACCCGCCCGAAAGCGCGCTGGTCGTGGCGGGCAGCAATACGGTCGTCATCTACGACCGCAAATCAAACGAGCCCCCCGAAAGCTATCCTTTGGCCCGCACCCCGTTGTCGATCATCCTGGCCAGCAATGTGAACCTTGGTGCGGCCAATATGGTGACCGGCCACAGTTTTGACGGGACCGCCACGGTGGTGACAGCCCAAGACCCCGAGAACCCCCAATACGGCAATATCCAGCTGAAATTCACTGGCAACCCGGTTGAGTTGCGCCAGTGGATCATCAATGACGGCAACGGGGGCCAGACCACGGTTGTCCTGGGCGATCTGCAACAGGGCGGTGATCTGCCCAACAGCCTGTTTGACACAGGCACCCCCGGCAAAGCGCCGTCGCGCTGATCAGCGCAGGCGGCAGGCCGCAATCTGGTCGCGGTACATCATTGAACGGGCTTCGACCTGGCCTGCGACACCAACCAGCCACGCCTTGCTGTTATAGGTCTGGCGCGCAAAACCGGTGTGGCCCTCGTGATAGGCCAGATACTGATTGCGCGCGTCGGTCAGCGATACGCCGTTACGGTCGCGGGTCTGGTTCATGTACCAGCCCATGAAATCTGTGGCATCATTGATCCGGTCCCGCTTGGCCCGGCCGCGGTTTTCGGCCTTGCGGTATTCATCCCAGGTGCCATCCAACGCCTGGGAATAGCCAAAGGCGCTGGACTGACGTCCCATCGGGATCACGCCCAGCACGTATCGGAACGGCGTCCGGGCATCGGCCACGAATTTGCTTTCCTGATGGATGGTGGCCATCTGCACATGGATGGGCACACCCCATTTGCGCTCCGCTTTGCGGAAGGCTCTGTGGTATTGTGGGCGCTCTTTTAGGATCTTGCAGGCGTTATCCAGATCGCGGGGCGCGGACGTCTGTCCACCACCGCAGGATGCCACCAGCAGCACGATCGTCATGGCGCGAAGGATTTTGCTCATCTGCCTCTCGCTTATAGTTTTTATATTTTTTTCGATATTATCAGAATTTTCCCTGAGGTCACATCACAATTTTCAAAGCAGAAACGCCAATAGCAGCGGCAAAGTGCCGACCGACATCACGGTAGAGACAACAACCAGCCCCGCCACCGATTGCGCATCGTCACCATATTTCGCAGCCAGCATGTAAGAGGTGACAGCAACAGGTGTGGCGACTTGCAGCACCAGAATGCCAAACGCGGCCTTGTCCAGGGCGAACCAGATGCCAGCCGCCCATGCGCAGCCCACGCAGATCACCAGCTTGAGTACCGACAAAAACACGGCACGGCCAATCCCGCCCGGCGACAAGCGCGCCACAGCCACGCCCAGGGTAATCAGCATCAAGGGGATGGCCATCTGCCCGATCAGTCCCAATGTATTGTCAACAAAAGTGGGCAGCTTCCAACCTTGCCACAGGAACAACGCCCCCATCACCGTGGCCCAGACCAGCGGCTCCTTTAGGACCTTGCCAAAAGACCCGGCACCGGCCACCAGCCAAATACCAAAGGTAAAAGACAAAATCGCCATCACGGCAAAGACTACAACCGCATATTCCAGCCCGATCTCTCCGAATGCAAACAGCGCCAGCGGCAGGCCAAGGTTGCCGGTGTTTCCATAGATCAGCGGGGCAGAGAACGTCCCCTGGTTCAGCCGCAAACCCCACACAAGGAGCAGAACCAGGGCCGTCACGGCACCATAGGCCACCAGGCTGGCAAGGCTGAGCGCGGTCAGTGCGGCCGGGTCCAGCGTGGTATTGACCAATGCGACAAAGATCAGGCAGGGAACTGCCATGGTCATCGACAGGCGCGTGACAAATTCCAGCCGGTATTCGATCCCCAGCTTGACCCAGACAAAGCCGATACCCGCCAGGATAAACACGGGTGCCACGATCTCAAGCACCGTAAGAACAAGGTTCAACAGTCTGTTTCCTTAATTTGAAGTGACGTGATTGGACAAAACCCCCTTGAACCGAGTACTAACGAAAGGTAGGGGCTGCAATGTTATGATACGCACACGCGCAAAATATCACCTTGGCCAGGTTGTCAGGCACAAAAAGCATCCCTTCCGAGGGGTGATTTTTGACGTCGATCCCGAATTCGCCAATACCGATGAATGGTACGAGGCGATCCCCGAAGAGAACCGCCCGGTCAAGGATCAGCCCTATTACCATCTGCTGGCCGAAAACGACCAAAGCTACTATGTGGCCTATGTGTCAGAGCAGAACCTGATTGCTGATTATTCCGGTGAACCCGTGGACCACCCCGATATTCCGGACCTCTTTGGTCCTTTCACCGATGGGGCCTATCCGCTGCATTTCCAGCTGAACTAAAGCGGCTCACAGAACATCTGACACATCACCGATGCCTGAATGCGTTGAAACCTTTTGGTTTCAGGCAGCGGAAAACTGTTCAGGGTTTTCGAAAACGGCTCAAGACCCGCGCAGTCGCGGCACTTTTGTTTCGTCGCGTGCGTTGCCGCGCAAAACGCGTCGATCCGTCGTGAAAATTTTTGGGAGGGGGAGAAAGTTCCTCGACACCGCGCACTGGGTGGGGGCTATTAAACGCGGTGCCGAGGGAAGCCATATGCAGCTACAGGACATGGTATGCCCGCCAACCAAGGCATGATTGTGATCATCTCAGGGCCTTTTCGCGTTTCTTAAGGGCCAAAATGCGGCATGGGGCATTTAGCGCAAATTGGATCGAACGGCACCGCCGATGCCCCGACAATGGTGCTGGCAGGGCACGGTGGTGCAGAGGCCAGCCAATCGCGGCGGTCCTCAGGGTGCCGTGATCGCAATGCGCAGATGCAGGTGATTTTCCTGTCCAATCCTGCGGTATTTCAGATCCTTCGCCAAATCCTTGATCAGAAACCAGCCAAAGCCGCCTTCGGGCAGATCGCACAGCCCGACATTCAGCGATTGGGACATCCCCAATGGCAACTGCCCCCCCGGCATCGGTGATCCCTCATCCTGTATGTGCAGATGCAGACCATCGTCGCGGCCGGTGCATTTGATGACAATCGGTCCGGCAGCCCCCCCTTCGGGATAGGCATGTTCCATGATGTTGTTGATGACTTCGGCAAGCACCAATTGCACCGTGCTGCTCTCTTCAATCTCCAGCTCCAGCGGGGACAATTCCGACATGAAGGCCTCCAAGGCCTGCCGAACGCCCATGGCACCGCTCTGAATGGTCAGTTCGAACTTGGGCAGCCTGCCTTGCTGTGACGCGGACTTGCTGAACATGCCAGCCCCCGGCTCATGACCATTCAGCATCAAGAGCCTCCTCAATCGTCATGAAAATGCGAAAGACAGTATCCATCCGCGTCAGCCTGAACACTTTTTCCACAGCCGGTGTGAGACCTGCAAGGGTCAACCGGTGATCTGGGGACAGGGTCTTCATGATCGCCACGATGGCCCCAAGGCCGCTGGAATCGATAAACACAACCTCGGACAGGTCCAGCACCACCTCCCGCGGTGCATTCTGTGTCAGGTTGCGCATGGTCTCCTTGAACAAAACGGCTGCAGGTGCGTCAATTCGCTTATCCAGCACACTGATAATGCGGATATTCCCTTCTGTTTTGGCCAGCATTTCCATAAATAGACTCCGCGCCTCTTGGTTTGCGGCGGTTTTACCTTCAAATACTTACCAGAAGATAAGTAACCCCTTTTAAGGAGACAATGATGCGGAACGTAGTGATCGCAGGGGCAGCACGGACCCCGATGGGCGGCTTTCAGGGCGCATTCGCGGGGCTGACGGCATCGGCTCTTGGCGGCTATGCCATCAAGGCAGCTCTCGAAAATGCAGGCCCCGCTGTCGTCCAGGAGGTCCTGATGGGCTGCGTCCTGCCCGCAGGCCAGGGTCAGGCCCCCGCGCGCCAGGCAGGCTTTGCCGCCGGTCTGGGCGAAGAGGTGCCCGCAACCACCCTGAACAAGATGTGCGGATCCGGCATGAAGGCCGCGATGATCGGCTTTGACCAGATCGCGCTGGGCCATACGGATGTCATGGTCGCCGGTGGCATGGAAAGCATGACCAACGCCCCCTATGTCCTGCCAAAGATGCGCAGCGGCGCGCGGCTGGGCCATGCGGCGGTGATCGACCATATGTTTCTTGATGGTCTCGAAGACGCCTATGACAAGGGCCGCCTGATGGGCACCTTCGCCGAAGACTGCGCGGAAACCTATCAATTCACCCGCGAAAAACAGGACGCCTATGCGCTGGCCTCCCTGTCCCGCGCCCTTGAGGCTCAGCAAAGCGGCGCTTTTGCAGATGAAATTGCACCCGTTGAACTCACCTCGCGCACGGGCAGCACCCGTATTGCCGCCGATGAACAGCCCGGCAACGCCCGCCCTGACAAGATCCCCCAGCTCAAGCCCGCTTTCCGCGAGGGCGGGACCGTCACCGCCGCCAATTCCTCCTCCATCTCCGACGGTGCCGCAGCCCTGGTCCTGGCCTCCGAAGAGGCGGCCCAGACCCAGGGCCTTACCATCCGCGCCCGCATCCTGGGCCACGCGAGCCATGCCCAGGCCCCCGGCCTGTTCACCACCGCGCCTGTGCCCGCCGCCCAAAAGCTGCTCGCACGGATCGGCTGGGCAAAAGAAGACGTCGATCTGTGGGAGGTAAACGAAGCCTTTGCCGTGGTGCCCATGGCCTTCATGCATGAAATGGGCCTCGACCACTCAATCGTGAACGTCAACGGCGGGGCCTGTGCGCTGGGCCACCCGATCGGCGCCTCCGGCGCACGGATCATGGTCACGCTGCTGAACGCGCTGGAAAAGCGTGGCCTCAAACGCGGCGTTGCAGCCATCTGCATCGGCGGCGGCGACGGCACCGCGATCGCGATTGAAC
>Ga0213868_10000058_pt1 | contig 88870 bp, 73 predicted proteins | sample PICome_9_FD_160087 | JGI IMG/M metagenome (GOLD analysis project Ga0213868, IMG submission 160087) | Coastal seawater microbial communities near Pivers Island, North Carolina, United States - PICO127 | ecosystem: Environmental > Aquatic > Marine > Coastal | place: USA: North Carolina... | reverse complement strand
TACATTGCGATCGACTTTGGACCGAATCAGCTCATGCGAAATGAGGGGACGCATTTCATCGATGAATCGAGTGGCAGCGGGTCGCAAGACTGGGGCTTTGGCATGTCGGCGACATGGGGCGACTATGATCGGGACGGTGCGATGGATCTCTATGTTTCTAGCATGTTTTCCAGTGCGGGGAATCAGATTGTGGCTCAGTCAGACTTCAATCCGACGATGCCAGAAGAGACGCGAAAAAAGTATCTCAAGATGGTGCGGGGGAACTCGCTGATGCGCAATGCGGGCGGGGGACGCTTCCATGACGTGACTAACCCCACAGCTGAAGGCTTTGCCGGTTGGGCCTGGGGCTCCAAGTTTGCAGACTTGAACAACGATGGCTGGGAGGATCTTTATGTGGCCAATGGTTACATTTCCCAACCTGACACGGAAGACTTGTGAATGTTCTTCTGGAGGCGGGTCGCGCCTCAAATACCGGAAGAAGGGCTGAAGCCCACGGCGACGCCAGGCTACACGCGGAACTTTCGAGATCTCAATGACAAGGTTGCGCAAGGCAAGTCCTTTAGTGGCTATGAGCGGAATCCGCTATTCATGAACTTGGCGGGCAAAGGTTTCTCTGAAGTGGCGGGACTGTTTGGCGTTGACTATGACGACGATGCCAGGGCTGTCGCTGTTGTCGATTGGGACCGCGACGGTGATCTCGATCTTTGGGTGACGAATCGCACGGCACCTCAGGTGCGATTGTTGAAGAATAACCAGGGGGCTCCAGGGACGTCAGTGGCTATTCGGTTGATAGGAAATGGGACCACGACGAATCGGGATGCCATCGGTGCTAGACTCACGCTAACCCAGCCGACCGGTAGCCAGATCCGCACGGTGCACGCGGGCGACGGCTTTCTGGCGCAGTCGAGTTCCTGGACACATTTCGGTGTCGGTGAATCTAGCAAGGATAAACTCGACTTAAGTGTGCGTTGGCCGGGAGGTGACACGGAGTCGTTCACTGGTTTGGAGTCTGGAATGCGTTATTCCATCACTCAAGGTTACGGAAGTGCGACCCCGGCGGACCGTGCAGCAGCGACCATATTAGGGGGGGCCGAAGAAGAGGCGGCCGCGGCTCCGGTGAAGCGCGGCTTCTGGGTAGCAAACCAGGTGCCGTTTCCTGAACTTACATGCACCGATAGCAAGGGCGTTGCCCGTAAGACGACCGACTTTATTGGCAAGCCGGTGTTGATCAATCTGTGGGCGACATGGTGTCAGCCATGCCTTGCCGAGTTGGCTGAATTAGGGAAACACGGCAACGACTTGCTTGCCCAAGGAGCAATGATGCTCGCGCTCAATGTCGATGGACTGGCGGTGGATGGCGGAACCGAGTCCAATGCGAATCCTGAGGAGGTGCTAGCGGAGATTGGCTACGGCTTGCCTTATGGCACGGCGCGGCAGGAGAATCTTGCCAAGGTTGAGCTGCTCATAAAGTATCTGACGTCGCGCCGAATGCCCCTCTCCATTCCCACGAGTTTCCTTGTCGATGCCAAAGGGAACATCGCTGCCGTGTATTTGGAGCCGGTCGGTTGGAACCGAGTGTCAGCGGACCTAGCATTGCTAAATGCATCACCGGCGGAGCAGCTCAAGCGCGCTACGCCGCGAGCTGGGCGTTGGTTTATGGATCCGCGACAGGTAAAACGCGATTCCTACCTCAGTGACTATGCGACGCTTTTTGCCAAGAACGGATTTCCTGAGGAATCTCAGAGGCTCTATCAGTTAGCGAAACCTAATCAGGCTGACCAGAGTGCACAGGAGGTCTACAACCAAGCGAAGTCTGCCTCACAACAGGGAAAAACGAAGGAGGCGATGGATTTTTATCGTAAGGCGATAGAGTTGGACCCGGATTACGGGCAAGCGTTAACCGGATTGGGCGCCATGCTGCTCATGCAGAAGAACCTCGACGAAGCGCAGCCACTTTTTGAGAAAGCCTTGAGTATTGACCCCAACCACGCCACTGCCCTGGTCAATCTAGCGATGATCGATCAAGCGAAAGGGGATAGAGATGGTGCCCTTGCCCGTCTGCAGAGAGTCATCTCGAGAAATCCCGAGTATGTGGAAGCGCACCTGAATATAGGATCACTGCTAGCCTCGATGAAACAGCATGAGAAGGCGATCATCCATTTATCCAAAGCCGTCCAGCTCAGTCCGAACCGTCTCCACGCTCACCTTAATTTGGCGTCGGTCTACCTGGAGACCCAGCAGTGGGCCAAAGCTGAAGCGGGCTTCCGTGCCGTCTTGAAACTAAATCCCCGCACGGGGCACGCTCACTATGGGCTTGGTTTGTTGCAGGCGAAGAAGGAACGGCATGAAGATGCCGTCGTCTTCTTCAAAAATGCGATCGCTCTCGGACGAAAGAATCCCAAGACCTTCACGGAATTAGGGCGTTCGTTGCTCGCGACTGGCGACAAAGCTGGGGCAATGGAGGCACTGAAGGCAGCTCTCCAGCTAGACCCAGACAGCGAGGCAGCGAAACGAATACTGCGAGAAGTTGATTTTCCAACCGAATAATCTGATTTTAAGGGATTATTTAGGCTTGCCGATAAATTGTTCGAGAGCGAACATTGAGGTGACACGTGTGCAGTGGCATACACACGCGTCACCTCAATGTTTGAACCCACCACGGGACCATCCCCAACCCTCTAACAAACCTACAATGATATCTAAACCAACACGTCTACTCGTCTTGGCTGTGTCTTTGCTCTTCCCTTTGGGGGCGCAAGCGCAGAACTTCAACGACATTGAACCGGGTAAAGATACCTACTCTGCAAACAAGACCGTCAATCCCATCGTCATTGACGGGGATCTCTCTGAGTGGACTGGGGCCGAGATTCTAGCAGATCCCCGGTTCTATATTCCGAAATTTTCCGGTTCCGACGTTAATGTGGACGGTGAGTTGGTGAACTTCGAGATCCTTGGAAATGGTGATTGGACGGGGCCTGATGATCATACTTCTGCTGTTCGCGTTCTTTATGACGACGACAATGTCTACTTCGGTTTCGTGGTCACGGATGAGTATCACGAGAATGCGGCCAACAGTGCGTGGAACGGTGACTCCGTTCAGCTCATGGTGGCTGATGGAGCGCGCGCAGCCCAGGTGGCGCTCTACAACTATGCCCTCGGTGGCGTGGAAGGCGATCTAGCAGACGAAACGATCGTCAACCATGAAGCGAGGCCAGAGGGCGGCGAGGATACGGAAGCTATCGTTCTACGTAATTCCGAAACCAAGCGCACGATTTACGAAATCAAGCTTCCCAAGTCGGCCATGGGGCTTGAGTCGCTTACACAGGGCGTTCAGTTTGGCCTGGGAATGGCCATTAATGATGGCGATGAGGCAACGCCCGGGCAGAAAGGTTGGGGTGGCCTTGGTGCCCATTCCATCGTCTTTGGTAAGACTCCCTCAGAAACAGCGTTAGTGACACTAGCGGCTCCTACGGTGGAACGAGAGCGGGTGCAAGGCAACGACATCGAGCCGGGCAAAGAATTCTATACGGCCATCAAAGCGGCAGAGCCCATCGTCTTGGATGGAGATCTGTCAGAGTGGCGAGCGGCGCAGTTACTCGCGGATCCGCGATTCTCGATTCCGAAGGGCTCGAAGGCCGATGGGGAATTGGTCAACTTTGAGATCCTTGGAGATGGAGATTGGACGGGCGCAGACGATCACACATCCGCGGTGCGGGTGGTGTATGATGACGACAACGTCTACTTCGGTTTCGTCGTGACAGATGAATATCACGAGAATGCAGCGAATAGTGCCTGGAACGGTGATTCGGTACAGCTCATGGTGGCCAATGACGCGCGCGATGCGCAGGTGGCGCTTTACAATTATGCGCTTGGTGGTGTTGAGGGAGACATTGGCGAAATCATCGTGAACCATGAAGCCCGGCCCGATGGTGGCGACGATACCGAGGCGATTGTCTTGCGGGATGAGGAGAACAAGCGGACCACGTATGAGATTAAGCTACCGAAGTCAGCGCTAGCGATTGAGGAGTTGAAGGGCGGTGTTCAGTTTGGTCTGGGTATGGCCATCAATGATGGTGACGAGTCCACTCCAGGTCAGAAGGGCTGGGGAGGTCTAGGTGCGCACTCCATTGTGTTCGGCAAGACTCCTGGAGAGACTGCGCTGGTGACACTGGGTACGGCGAACGACATCGAGCCTGGCAAGGAATACTATTCAGCTGATCTCCCTCCGGGCGAGATTAATGTGGATGGTGAACTCAATGATTGGGGAGGTGTGCCTGTTCTCGCTGACCCCCGTTTCGCGATTCCAAAGGGAACCACGAGTCGCGCGGATAACGCTGATCTTGTCTTGTTCGAAATCCTGGGGGACGGGGACTGGACGGGGCCAGACGATCACACGTCGACGGTGCAAATCGCGTATGATCCTGACAATGTCTACTTTGCTTTCGTGGTCACCGATGAATACCATGAGAACGCGGCGAATAGCGCCTGGAATGGAGATTCCATTCAGCTCATGATCGCAAATGAAGATCAAGATACTCAGGTGGCCCTCTACAACTATGCGTTAGGTGGTACGGAAACGGAGCTTGGTGAGATTATCGTGAATCACGAAGCGCGACCCGAGGGTGGCGCTGATACGGAAGCGATTGTCACCCGGAACGTGGAAACCAAGCGCACGACTTACGAGATCAAATTGCCGAAGTCCGCAATGGGACTCGATGAGCTTGGACCGGGCACTCAGTTCGGGCTTGGTATGGCGATCAATGATGGCGACGAGGCGACTCCTGGACAGAAGGGATGGGGTGGACTCGGTGCTCATTCCATCGTCTTCGGGAAAACGCCATCTGAGACCGCGCTGGTGACCTTAGGGGTGATTGGAACTGGTGATGATCCGTGTTTCGCTTCGTCTATCACAACGCCGAAAGACAACACGCCGGGAGTCTTCTCCTTCCGCGGAAACGATTTTGAAGACTGTGTCCATGATACGGCTGTTCTGCGCATCGACGGACAGGAAGTTGAGCTTGTGGCGACCGATGCAGGGCTCGGTGCGACGGATTATACTCACACGTTCCCATCACCTTTCGCGGGCGGGACGAAGCACACCTTTACCGTCGAGTTGCTCGATGCGAATGGGAAAGTGGTCTTCACGGAAACGGGACCTTGGACGGCTCCGACCTTCAAGATCTTCAAGCCTGAGGAGCGTGTTCGTCGGGTGGACGACACGAAGCCTGGCTTCCTTTGGAGAGTGTTCCAAAACTCTACTTACTCATCGAAGTCGTTGACTGAGACGGAGCTCGCTTTGGCTGGTGAGCTGATTGATCCGATTACCGGGGACGCGATTACGGATAACCTTGCTGATCCAGGTCAGGTAGGTGCTGCGGAAGCGGCTGGCGAGTCGGTGGGCGATCTGTTCGAGTTTGAGATCTCTGGTGTGATCAATCTTCATGCTAGTGCCGATGGAGAGATTGGTGGCGGGAACTTTGTTCCTGATGAGCAAATGCCAGGACTTCCAGGTGATGAAGAGGACGGCGGCGATGGTCGGGCCGGAGCACGCATCGAGATTCTCACCTATGTTGACCTTCCCGCCGGTAGAACGACACTTGGTGTGCATGGCCAAGGTTCGAATGGCTTCCGGATGGAGGGTGGACCCTTCGACAATAACGAAGTCATGGGCGAGTTCGTTCCGAATCAGCAGCAGTGGGAGCGTTTCTTTAAGTGTGATGTTTCCGAAGCTGGAGTCTACCCTGTCAGAGTGGTCTACTTCAATAATGGAGGAGGCGGATCGATCGAGATCTTTAGCGTGAATGATGCGGGAGAAAAGATCCTCCTAAACGATATCGCCAATGGTGGTCTTGCGACCTATCGTTCTGCGCCTGAGGAGTTCAACATCACAGAGATCAGCCGCGATGGTGGGAATGTCTCACTCTCGTTCCAGTCGAAGGTCGGCGGTTACTACGCAGTCGATACCTCGACGGACCTGGTTAATTGGGAAGCCATCGTGACTCAAATTCCTGATGGTGGCGCAACGACGGAGTCCACGTCTTACACGGATTCTGGTGTCCCTGCAGACACTACTGAACTCTACTACCGAGTCCGTCAGGTGGCGCCACCAGCGATCTACTTCACCGACTTTGAAGGTGAGAATGGCGCGGAAGGTTGGACCGTGGAAACGGACAGTGGATCGACCGAGTGGGAACTTGGCACGCCGGCCGTCGATGGCCTTATGGCGGCAGCGAGCGGTACCCAAGCGTGGGGCACGGATCTTGATGGAAACTACACCTCTGAGTTTAATCTCACCCGGCTGCGTTCTCCTGTCATTAACGCAAGTGTCAAGACGGCACCGAAGTTGAGCTTCAACTACTTCATCGATTCAACGATCGATGTTGAAGGTGGTCAGCTTAGATTCCTTGATGAGAGTGGTGAGCCTCTATGGGTACAAGAGGGTGAAGATATCCTCAGTGGTCAAGTTGGCGGTTGGACCCCATTCAGTATCCGCTTCCCATCGGATGCCCGCGGTGTGCCAGTGATTATTGAGTTTGCCTTCCTGACGGATGACGACGGTGACGTCGGAGCCGGTTGGTATATCGACGATGTGAAAGTCGACTAGCAAACAAACAGAAGTTAATTTGAAAATAACACCTCGGTGCCAATTGGTGCCGGGGTGTTGTTGTTTGGGGGGCATAGATTTTAGACAGAATTACAGAATTACAGAATTACAGAGTTCAAGGAATTAACAGAAGCTCAAGCAACAGGCATGGCCAATGGCCAAACCCCGTCGCTACTAGCCACATGATGAAAGGGTTCTGATGGAGGCGGGAACATGAAAACTCGGCCCCGGCTTCCTTCTGTCAATTCTCCCAATTCTGAAATCCTGTCTAAAAAGTCACTTCGCCTGAGCGACCTGATTCCAGGCGCTCTTTGGCAGGCTGCTAGCATTGAACCATTCGGTGGCTGCTTGTTGGTCTTGCTGATAGAATTGTTTGCCAGCACGAATCATGGCAGATTGGCGCATCCCTTCAGAAGTGATCTCAGCGGCCCAGGTTACGGCAGCTTCGCCATCCTGATGGGCGAGCCCGCTGATGAAACCGTTGATAGCGAAATTGCGATCGCCTGAGGCCGGCATGTCGAGGATGTCCTGGACCGCTTGATGAGGTTCCTCGGCCCCCCTGAATCCGTAGATGGCACTGAGCGCATCCTGTTTGGCGAGGCTTGGCCCGAGTGATTCTACCCAGTCGTTTGCGGTCTGCCAGTCGCCCCATTCGCGGACGACTTCACCAAAGAGGCGAGAGTTCTGATCTTGCCCCACGAACTGTTTAGCCCAATCGGCGGCCTCAGCGGGGGCTTTGTTTGCGTACTCGTGGGCGACCCGCCGCAGGGCGGAAGCTTGGAATGGTCCAGAATCAAGCCCCTCTGCCCAGGCGATACCGTCTTCAAAGCCCGCGGTGCTGAGTACTTCGTGCGCGAGTCGGCCAATATGTCGTGCAGCACTGGGAACGCGATCTTCAGCCAGCTGACTGACATAGTCTGTGGCAAAACCGATATCGTAGTCCGTGAGGCCTTCGATCAAGCGACTCGTCATGTGGAATCTTTGGGAACCGTCGAATCTGTTCAGCAGATCGATCGCCATCTCGGGCTCTGAACTGGCGAGACCAGGCATCATGTTGCTGGCAAAGCTTCTTCGATATTTCTGATCGATCTCGTCAAGATGGGCCAATGCTGTTTCTGGGTCATTGGCGCCCCAGGCATAGTCAAAAGCTCGCCACTGTTCGCCGTTGGCACCATTCTCATGCAAAGCAGAGCGCATCATCATGGCTTGCTCTCTCGTGAAGGTGTCCGACTGCATTTCTTTCAGCAGCCGATCAAAGGCCTTTCGCCGCTCGATTGGATTCGAAGACTTGGTGGCGGCGATCGCCAACTCATTGATCTGGGATTCTGTAAGAGGAGCGGGAGTCTTGCCAGTGCGAGGCTGCGGTGAGCTGCCAGTGGTAGTCGACGGGATGACGTTGGCGCTGTCGTTTTCAGCATTGTCTTGGTCTTCTAAAGCGATTACCGGCGCCGAGCTCTTAGTGCCATGAATCGGGGTGTTTGCGAGACCTGAAAGCCTGTCAGCGTGGCTGGTCGATCTCAGCTGGTCGAGAGGGGCTCCCCGACGCGCAAGTTGCGAACCCGCCACAAACAACATTCCGGTGACGAGCAACCAGGAGCCATGGGTGGTGAATGATCGATTCATCGGTCTTGCTGGGCTAAATTAGCGTTGGCGTTTGTCTTTTGGCGGATTGAGAAAGGCTTGTTGCACGTTCTCTGGTAACCCCGCGTTCGCGGCCCAGTCTGCTGCAGCCTCAGCGTCTTTGCGTGCCCAGGCCCGTCCGATGTGTAATATGGATTCATGGCGTTGGCCTTCGGAAGTAATCGTTTCTGCCCATACAAGGGCCGCAGTGGGATCTTCCCAGGCGAGCCGACTACTAAAACCGGTGATGGCGGCATTTCTCGCGGGAGAATCTGGCATGGTCGATAGATACTCGCTTGCGGCAGCGGGATCACGATGGGTCCAATCTGACAAGGTACGACGCAGACCGGCATTCTGCCCGTGGCTTGTGGGTAGAGCGGAAAGCCACTCCAGAGCGGCTTTTGGATCGCGATGGGACCAGTTGGCTCCTACTTCACCAACGATCGCAGCGGTCGCACGGTCTTTGGCAAACTTGCTTGCCCAAGCGGCTGCCTCGGTTGGGTTTTCGTCGACGTAGCGCTCAGCCATGCGCCGCAGAGCGACAGTTCTCGCATTACCCTTAGGTAAGGTCTCTGCCCAATCGACAGCAGTCGATGGTTTGCTAGATCGCATGACGGCATCGGCGACGGTGTGCATGAGCCCGGGTGCAGCTTTGTTGCCGCTTTCGGTCAATTCATGAATGAACTCGCTGGCGGTGTTAGGGTTATTGTCTGCTAATCCTTTTACTAAACCGCGCATCAAATGTTCGCGTAAGCGATCCGGTTGAATCTTCCGGTCTTTAAGCAAGAAATCGAAGTTCGGATCGTTTTCGATTCTGAGCGTGTTAAACCAAGCAAGTGCTTCAGAAGGATTGCCGCTCGCCCATCCTGCCAAGGCTGGCGACATGTCATCTTCAGGCGTGCTCGCACCAAACACCGCTGCCTGCTCACCATCGGTTGCGCCCCAGGCATAGTGAAATTCTTGGAACTCAGAACTCCGGTGGTCCAAGTGCGCGATCTGTTCACGTATGAGAAGAGCATTCTCCGAAGTAAGCCCTTCGAGCAGCTTTGAGAAAGCGAGCCGACGTTCAATTGGACTAGCGGCTTTGCGAAAGGCCTCTCCCAGCGATTTGATGTCACGTTCAGTGATCGCTAATGATGTGCCGCCTCGGGAAGTAGAATCTACTTCTGAGCTTTGTTTCCGAAATCCCACTAGAGAATCGTCGCTTTGATCCAAGCGCGATTGAGATTGGAGAGAGCCACCTGCTTGTGGCGCAAACACTCGGTAGCCAATGACGAATGACGTCATTGCGACTAGGCACCAGGTTCCATGAAGTATGATCGGCTTGTTCATCGGTGTTTTGAGAGTTCGATCCGGAGGACTCTGATACCTCAACGATCTCCCAATTGCCAACCTCCAGCAACTCTGAATCCTCCGCCTCAAGAAAGGTCTGGCCCTAGCTCTAAGGGCGGTCCTCTGTGTCCAGGAGAGTCTTGCCATCAGCGGATTTGACCCGGATTTCCACCCTGCGGTTCTCACGGCGCCCAGCGTCTGTGCTATTGTCTGCGATGGGTTTGCTCTCACCGAAACCGGCGGAGCTGAGTTGTTTGGGGGCGATGCCGCTCGCGGTGAGGAAGTCGAGGAGGCGTTTGGCTCGCTGTTCGCTCAGTGTCTGATTGCGCTCCTCTGAACCTAGAGTGCAGGTATGCCCACTAATCTCGAAAGAAGCGTTCGGGTAGATCTGGAGGATCTTCTGGGCTCGGGCGAGTACGCGCGCTTGCTCTTCGTTGATCTGTGAGGAATTCAACTCGTAGCGAATGGGATCGATCTGCAAGAAATCTCCCTGCATCAGCGTCTGAGCATGGCGAGCGGTGGCGATCTCTGCCTGAAAGGCGTTCTGTTTCGTTTGGAAAGCATTACGTTCTTGTTGCCATGCTTTCTCCTTCTGATTGAGCCCCGTTCGAAGCTTGGTAAGCTCTACTTCGCGATCGGTTAGGCGCTTCTCTAGATCTGCTAGGAACTCCTTGGCTTGATTTGCATGCTCTTGCTCGGCAAGTTGGCGTCTTTCTTTATCAGATGCTGCCAAGTTTGCCAATTGAGTTAGACGCATGATGTCTTGGCGGAGGCGCTCGGTTTCCTCCCTATAAGCGTTGGATATCTTCAGTGCATCCGATAGGGCATATTCAAGATCAGCGTTACCAGTTTCATTGGCGTTGGCGTTCTTGGCGTGAAGCTCGGCTTCGAGCAGAGACTTTTGAAGAGTAGCTTTGCTTAGGGCATCTTCCAACGTTTTTAGACGTTGGTTCTGGGTTTTGAGTTCGCGCAGTCGTTCAGACAGAACAGCTATCCGCTGATCTGCTAGGGTGAGGCAGGAGTCGATCTGTTTGGCTGCTTCTTGATGGGGGGTGAGGTCTTGGCCGTCGCAAGGCGTGGGGCAGACATACAGGACCAGCAATGCTCCGCAGAACGACGGAACAGGTTTCATGGTCAGATGATGGATAGAATCTCTTGTGGCTAGTTCTCGAGACTAAGAGATTCAAGATCGACGAGTTGTTCTTGCAGCTTGCAGGCCTTCTTTTGAGATGACTCAAGATCCGTACGAAGTTGTTTCAGTGCCTGCAAGAGAGACTGGCGAGCCCTGGCTTCAGCGTCTCTGGATTCTGCAGTTTTGCTGAGCTTGGAAGACGTTGCCTTCTCTCGCTTGTATGTGGCTTGAAGTGCTTCCTCCTTTTCTTTGAGGGCTTTCTCAAGTTGCGCGAGTCGAGCGTCACGCTTCTCAAGCTCGCTCCTATAGTTGGTGCTTTCGCGGGCCAGAGAGGCTTGGAGCAGGTTGACGGACTCTTTGGCGAACCGGTCCTGCTCACCTTTTGAGGTGATCCGGTACTGAGCAAACTCATTGCGAAGGATGGTGAGATTGTCATGCAGTTCTTCACGCTCCATGAGGATCTCATTGAGCCGATCTTTCATCTGATCGGACGACTTTGCGAGTCGGGCGGCGACTCTTGCTTGAGCGGTTTCTGCTTGTTGTTTCTCATTGAGCGTCTTGCGAGCTGCGGCGAGTTCCTTTTCAATCTTTGGTAGTTTATTTGCCTTGGTTTTGAGGCTAGCGAGCTGACCTTTGAGGCGAGTGAGCGATTTCTCGGCCGCGAGTTTGCTTTTTCGGTAGGAGTCGCGCTCCGATTCGGCCTTCTTCATGGCTGCAGCAACTGCTTCGTAACGTTTGCTCTGTTTATCGAGTTCGATTTGGAGTGAAGTCACCTTTGCTTGGCATTTGTTAGCCGCTTCTCGGGATAACTTAAGAGAGGCGAGTGTGTTTTTGAGAGTGCTTTCACGCTCTGCAAGCTGAGTGACCCCGAGTGTGAGCTTTTCCTGGTAGCGACTACCAAGAGCCTTGGCTTCGTTAGCCACTCGAAGTGTGGCCTCCATCGCTTTCCTTGTTTGCCGGAGTTCGCCCTCGGCCTTCGTCGCGCGCTTTTCCCATCTGGAGATGTCGTTCGCTGCGGCGAGTAGCTTGTTAGATTCGTCTGCGGCTTTCTTGGTGGAGGAGGCGAGCTTGGATTCGAGGTCTTTTAGTTCGGAGCGATTCTTGGTCTCCCGTTTCTTCATTGACGCGAGTTCTTGGCGCACCTGCTCCATCTGCTTCTTGACGTCACCTAACTGATTTTTCGTCTTCTTGGCGTCATTCTGCGCAGCGAGTTTCTCTTTCTTTGCATTGCGAATGACCTCAGCGAGTTCCTTGGCCTTGGAGCTGGCTTTGGTTAGACATTTGTCGATTTCAGCGATGGCAGCTTCAGAGGAACTCGCATCTGATTGCTTCTTTCTACTTTCAGTCGTCACAGGGACTACCTGGACGCGCGGTGTGGGCGCCTGAGCCCCAATCCCGTTCGGCTTGGTGTTGGAAACTTCGGCAAGAAGGGCCGAGGTGGGCCAAGCGGCAGCGCTGGCAGACAAGAGAATTCCTAGCAATTTATTCATCACGATTGGGATAGTTCTAGATCACCGTACGCCTTTCTTTAAGCATTTGGCTGATTACATTCAATGATTGAATGTCATTGAAGGTAGGTAGTTGCAGTCATTGATCGACTTCAGGTTGACTGGAATCCGCACCGATGGATGGATTTAGATATGAATTGCCAAATGTTTTTAAAATTTATTTTGTTGTTGATGGTGTCTGTGTGGATGGTGCAGGTGGGATTTGGGGAGTGGAACGCGTCGGAGGACGTCGCTAGCGTCGTTGCAAGTGGGTCGGGGCGCGAAGCTTTGGTCAAGGGCTTAAGTGAGCTTGAGGGAGACTCCCTGAAGGCTGAGTCAAAGCTGATTGAACGCTTACTTCCCGGTGGTGATCTTGCCACTTGGATGTCTCCTGAGCAGCAGGTGGTGATGATGAAGACTTGGGCGAAAGCTAAGGTGCCTGATCAATCCATGGCCTACCGTCTCTGGCGGATTCATCAACTAACACCAAGCGACGATTTAAAGTTAGGTGCGTTGGACGTTTTGAAAGGGCTGCCGGCCGAGGTTTTGCCGAGCGATGCGGCAGGACTCTTTGCGGCTGGTTCGGCGGAGATCGATCCGGAGAAGATGACCCGTGGCAAAGAGGTATACATGCGAGTGGGAATTTGTTTCACCTGCCATCAGCCTAACGGCCAGGGCATTCCGCCCGCGTTTCCACCGTTGGCAGGATCGGACTGGCTTGACGGTGATACTGAGCGCCAGATCAAGATCGTGCTCAAGGGGCTCATGGGGAACATCGAAGTCAACGGTGAGCCTTATAACGGCGTGATGACGCCCCTTGAGGCTCTGCTAAAAGACGATGAGATTGCCGATGTCCTGACTTATGTGCGCAATGAGTGGGGCAACTCTGGTCCTGAAGTCTCTGAGGGGCAAGTAAAGGCTGTCCGTGACTCGATAAAGGATCAGACATTGCCCTATCAGGGAGCAGAACTTCTCAAGGAGCATCCGCTCATGAAATAGGGTAAGAATTCCCTCATTTTCTGGCGAAGGGGTTCGCTGCACCGGATCTGAATTGAACTTGAGTCCAGGTCGATGATCTGCAGAGCCGGCGGTCGGGGCTTTTATTTTTTGGTATGGGGGCCAATGCGCTAAGTATTGTTTCGTGACCATTTCTTGGGCGACCTACCTATTTAGAGCCTCATAAATCGCAACTGCTGTCGCCGCCGTTACGATTTCTTTTCTTGTAGACCTAGTTTTCATGGTTGTCTCAAATCTTGGATTTTCCAAACGGTGATTCAGCTGATAGAAGCCGGTATGTATCAAAGGCTACTGAGCCAGCTCATTTGCGCGAGCAAGTTGACGAGACCGTGACATCTCCATTGACGCTCTGGGCGTCGCCGCGTAAAGACTGCCTTCCCTGAAAGATTCCTTCTATTCGATGAGCAGCGCGAACCCACCGACTGGTAATACCCAGGCCCCTCTAGGCCCAAGCCGGAAAGGCGCGAAAGACCAGGTCATTGAACGTTTCGAGCAGAAATACATCGTTCATCCGAGCCTAGTTCCCAAAATCCGGGAATTCATCAAGCCTTTCTGCGTTCCTGACCCGAACGGGAAGGGGGCTGTGCCTGAATACACGGTCACGACACTGCAACTCGATACGCCAACAATGGACCTGGCGCTGGCGAAAGAGCGTAAGTCATTTGCTCGATTTAAGTTACGGATTCGCACTTACGGTACTAGACCAGAGCATCCCGTGTTCTTTGAGCTGAAGCGGAAGGTAAACAATGTCATCATCAAGAGTCGTGCGAAGATGACGTTGGGTCAGTATTACAGTGGCCCGTTCGAGGGCTCTATTGTCGTGCATCCTAATACCGCTCCAATGCTGAAGACTCCCAAGGACAACAACAATTTCCTTGAGTACTGTCGGATCGTACATCGGCTAAAAGCGCGGCCAAAGATGCTGATCCGTTACGTGCGGGAGTCCTATTTCGGAGCGAATGATGACTATGCCCGCGTGACCTTTGATCGCCGCGTTTCCTATCGCCCTACACGAGAGTGGCGTCTTCCCGTGGAGGATGACACCAGCCTTTGGCGTCCGATGGACACGCAAATGGGGCTCAATCGCCCCTTTGCGGGCTACATCTTCGAGCTGAAAGCGATGAAGGATTCTCCTCGCTGGATGCTTGAACTCGTTGAACGGTTTAACTTATCGACGACGGGCTTCTGCAAGTATGCCACTGCTTGGCGCCTCGAAACCATTTCTCGCGGATTCCAATACTCCGCCCAGTCTGAGAATACTACGTATTAAATCCTTGCTGATAATCTGACCGCAATCGACCCTCCAGCCGATGGAATCCTTTCTCACCTCACTAGGCCCTAGTAAAGCTCTCGCTCCACTTGAGATCTTCTTTTCACTCTGCATGAGTTTTGTGTTGGGGATGACCATTGCCACGGTCTACCGCTACACGCACCAAGGCTTCACCTATGCTCGATCCTTCCTGCAGACGATGGTCTTAGCAACGATCGTTATCACGATCATGATCGTGGCCATTGGAAACAACCTGGCCCGTGGCCTTGGCATCATGGGGGCCATGGCTTTCGTTCGATTCCGGACCCCGATCCGTGATCCCCGAGACATCATCTTCCTTTTTTGCTGTCTTGCTGTGGGGATCGCCTGCGGCTCGCAGGTTTACAATGTGGCGTTGATGGGAACGGCTTTCTTTAGTTTCGCGGCGTTCTTCCTCATGTGGTCGCCCTTTGCATCGCGCCGAGAATTCGAGGGATTGCTTAGATTCCTGCTACCTCCGAATTCGGATTCGCAAAATCAGGTGGATAACATATTCCAGCGATTCACCACCCATACGGAGCTGGTGGCGATGCGAGAGGCCATCCAGGGAGAGGTGCTCGAATATTCGTACAGCGTGCGCTTAATCGATCCGAGTTATAAAACGGATTTGGTCGATGCGTTAGGCAAGTTGCCGGACATTTCCGAGGTGAGCCTCGTCATGCAACGCACAACGGTTGAAATCTAACCCTTTGGAGAAGAGAAACCGACCATGAGTTCTGAAACACCTTCCCATCCGAATTACAAGCTTCATAAGAAGCTCATGCGCCGTCGCGCGATCCGAGAGAGCTGGCCTCTCTTGGTTTGGTTAGGCGTCGCTGCGCTGGGCGTCTGGGCTTACCAGACGGGCGGCGAATTCAATCGGATGCGAGGTATTGTCACGAAGCCCGTTGAAACAATTGCAGCTGACATCACCGGGCGGCTGTTGCCATTGCCTGAAGGCGTAGACGCTATGTTAGATTCAGATGGCGCCTTTGCGACGTTAGAACAAGGGGTGTTTGTGGATGCCAACAAGGTCGTGGCCAAGATTGACGATAAGCTGATCATCGCCGAGATGGCAGCCGAGAAGCAGAAGACGATCTTCGACAATGCGAAGCTTCAGCAAGAGCTCCAGAAGCAGATTTCTGACTTCACAGCGCAGATCTCTTTGCTAGATAGCGAGCAGAAGGTGGTGCAGTCGGAAATTGACGCAGAGAAGAAAGTTCTAGCCTCTTACAAGAAGGCTCTTGGTGTCACTAAAACTGAGTCTGATGTTCAAGTGGTCCAGGCGAGAATCGAGACGCTCGAGGGTACTCTGAGCGGAGTCAGACAGACCATGGCCTCCACCGAAAAGCTCGTTCAGGATTCTAATGCGAGCATTCAAAAGCTTAGTGATTTGTCGAACATTCCGGACACCAGCAATGATGTCTTGCTATTCCTCCAAGCTAAGATCGACAGCTCGGTCATTCGCAACGCGAACTCTGGCTATATCGACAAAGTCTACGCTAAACCTGGAAGCGTGGTGAAGGCTGGTGATCCGATCATGGACATCGTAGTGAAACAGCCCAAGACGATCACGGCGATGATTCCAGAACAGTTTTCACTCAATATGAAAGTGGGTGACACGGCTTACATTGCGATACCTAATAACCGGAAGGAATATGTGACAGCAACGGTGGTGTCCTTGCAGCAGTCGCTCTCGCAGATTCCCGACTATGGTAGTCCAATACGAGGGCGTATGGTGCGTGGGCGGTTGGTGGAGTTCGGAAACCTTGGTGGGAACGATGAAGAGTCGCAATTGCCGCTACTCCCGGGGTCTGAAGTTGTTGTCAGTCTGAAGCCTCCGGGAAGGATTCCGTTCCTCTCCTGGTTTAGCGAGTAGGGTTACCTTATCTAACAGAAATGCGTTAGTTTGGAGATCCAGCTAGGCACTGCTTTGAATGGATCTTCCTTGGCTTCATATTCGAGGGTGAAGAAGCCCTGGTAATTGGACTCACGCAAGATGTAGGCGAGACGACCGATGTCCGCGAGCCGTTTGGGTTGCCCACGTTTCTGAATTTCGACTTTTACTTGTACATTTACTGCGTAGGGCGCGCATTTTTCAAGATCGCCATACGGGTCGTCCGTTTTGAAGTTTCCGGTGTCTAGGTTGATGCCTAACCAAGGGCTTTGCACGGCTTCAACGATTTCTAACAATGAGGCGGCCTCTGCCACGATGCCGCCATGGTTTTCTAGCCCGAGGAAGATGCCTTTGCTCCCAGCGTAGGCGCAACAATCTTCGAGCGCGGCGATGCATTGCTTCACTGCAGCAGCTTGATCAAGGCCTTTGGGAGCGCCTGCGAAGACGCGTATGTGAGGAGCGCCCATGCTTTCCGCGCGGTCTATCCAGCGCTTCACATCGGCAATTTGCTGGGTCAGTTCAGCGCCATTGGGCAGCGCAAAGTTGTTGCCTACAGCTGTGCCACTGATGGTGACGCCTTTGAGAAAGGCGTGCTGCTTGATGCGAAGAAGGTAGGACTTATCGAGGTCTTCTGGAAAGAAGTAACTGGTAAGCTCAGCTCCCTCCACGCCGTGCTCGGCGCAGTAGTCAATGAAGCCAAACATGTCGAGCTTGCCCTTCTGCTTAAAGGCCTCTCGAAACGAGTAAGCTGCCAGCGCGGGACGCAATCGGGGTGGGCCGCTACGTCCAATAGGGGAGCGACCAAGAGCTGGATAAGCCAGGCCACCGAGGCCCAGCCCACCGATCGCTGTGTGGAGAAAGTGGCGACGTGATGGAAGTTTCATGAGCAAATCTTGGCCTCCACGGTCTCTGGCGTCAATCTGCGGACGAAACCGGGATTTCGGCGTTCCTTTCTTGCGTCGTTTTCCCCTGCCTTTAGATTGCAGTAATGGCCGCTACGGTGACGAAACTCGCATGTTTATGTATTTTAGGGCTGAACCTCAGCCTGGTGAATGCCGACAACAGCGTGGCAGCGAAACCTCGAGTGCCTCTTCCCGTGACGCCGAAGCCGAAACGGGCGAAGCGGCCGCCAGTCTACACACCCCCACAGGTGTCCCAAACTCGTTCCGTGCCGGGACGATTCTTTCCGTGGAAACGCGATATCACCGCGACGATCTTCTGGATAGGCGAGGAACCCACGGCTAAGAATCCGACACCGAATCATGCCAGTTCGTGGGATCAAAATTGGGAAGCGAATTACGGTGGTTTCGACAACCCAGAGCCGCGGGCGCGTGCAAGGGACTATCGCCCCTTGGCTTTCGTGCCCAGACTAAATCCGTTCTATGTCGCGCTGCCCTACAATGACATTGATCGTTCGGGGACAAAGTCGGAGGCGAGCCGCGTGGTGCCGTGGTTCCAAAAGCGTTTCAAGAAGAAGGGGTGGACGACGCTGAAAGGACAGTGGCTTGCGATCAAATTTAGAGGAAAGACCTGCTACGCACAATGGGAGGATTGTGGTCCCTTCGTCACTGATGACTGGCCGTATGTCTTTGGCAATGCGCGCCCTAAGAACCGGGCAAACAAACAAGCTGGGATCGATGTGTCTCCAGCAGTGCGCGATTACTTGAAGTTGAAGAGTGGTGAGAAGGTCTCATGGAAGTTTGTTTCGGCCTCTTCGGTGAGACGGGGGCCCTGGAAATACTATGGGCAAGGCAAGTCGACGGGCGGGTCGAGGAGGCCCTTGAGATCATATACGCCTCTGCCCAAGCCTACGATTGAAGAACTCTACGAGCAGAGGAAGCGCGCCACGCGCAGCACTGCGACCAAGCGAACGTATGGTGGTTGATAACGTTAAGAAGGCTTCGACCAAGACAGCTCTTCTTGCAACGCAAGGGTTGGTAAAGGTGTACGACGGCCGTGCTGTCGTCCGCGGTGTGGACATCAATGTAAAATCCGGTGAAGTCGTGGGTTTGCTAGGCCCCAATGGTGCTGGAAAGACAACGTCTTTCTACATGATTGTAGGCTTGGTGCCGCCAGACGGAGGAACGGTTGCTTTCGACGATCACGATGTGACCAACCAACCGATGTATAAGCGGGCGCGCCTTGGGATGGGATACCTTCCTCAGGAAGAGTCTATCTTCCGCAAACTTACGGTGCAAGAGAACATCATGGCGGTCTTGGAGACGCAGTCTCTCAATCGCAAGCAGCGTCGCGAGCGGTGCGATGAACTGCTTGAGCAATTTGGAATTACGAAGTTGGCCAAGAGCCGCGCGCTCACGTTGAGTGGCGGCGAGAAACGTCGCCTTACGATCGCTCGATCGCTCGTGACCAATCCAAGCCTACTCATGCTCGACGAGCCTTTTAGCGGTGTGGATCCTAAAGCGGTGAGTGACGTGCAAGAGATCGTCCTAACGCTGCGCGATTCAGGCTTAGCCATTCTTATTACTGATCACAACGTACGAGAGACGTTAGACATCGTCGATCGAGCCTACCTTATTTACGAAGGGAAAGTTGAGAGCGAAGGCAATAGTGACTTCCTACTCAATGATCCGATTACCCGCGATCTTTATCTCGGTGACCGTTTCAGCATGTAGCCATGTTCCCTCATTAAACCCAAGACAACGAAAGCCAATGCAAACTGCCAATGTAAATCTCCCCATCACGGTGACAGGTCGTCACGTGGATGTCACCGAGGCGATGCGCGACTTCGCACACAAGAAAGTGGAAGGCCTGCACTTGGATTATCCCAAGATCATCGAAGCCAAGGTCATTCTCGACGTGCAGAAAAAGACTCGCCAGAACGCCGAGATCATCCTCTTTTGTGCGAACCATATTACGATTGAAGCGAGCACGGAAACTGAGGATATGTACAAATCTATTGACGAGACGATCAGTAAGATCGCTCGCCGTATGAGAAAGTACAAGACTCGTTTGCTTAAGAGCCATCGCCCACGTCCGAACGATACGATCAAGCATCTTAGTGAACACGTATACAGTCCTGAAATAGCTGATGAAGCGGAAGCTACTGAGGCCGAAGTCGAGCCAGTGATCGTGCACAAAGAGAACTATCGTGTGCGTCCGCTCTACAAAGACGAGGCGATTATGGAAATGGAGCTCAGTGAGCGAGATTTCATTGTTTACCGTCATGCAAAGACAGATCAGCTAACCATACTTTTCCGACGCAAAGACGGTGACTATGGCATGATCGAGCCTTAACCGACGAGGTCGCTATATGTCCGAAGATTTCCCCGTACCTAAGGTTAGCGAAGACGCTGCCGTCGTTCTGGATAAGAATCAGAACACAAGCAAGGCGCCTGTGAAGCGTCTCTCTGCCATGAGTGTGCGGGAATTCTACGGGCGCTATGCGGAACCGCTCCAAATGACGCTGGTGGGTTCGGAGTCAGGCTTTGATCGTCGGATCATCGAGCCTGAGCTGAATCGGCCCGGTCTGGCTCTAGCAGGTTTCTATACCTACTTTGCCGAGCAGCGTATCCAGGTCATTGGAAATGCTGAACACTCTTACCTGACGTGTCTGGAGGGGGGGCAGGGACTTACAAGGTTCCGCGAACTCTGTCGTCAGGCGGTACCTTGCCTGATTTTGGCACGTGGGCACAGTCTGCCTCAAGAGTTCATGGATGAAGCCCACCGGGCCCGTCTTACCATCTTCCAAACGGAGATGCCCTCGATGCACTTTCTCAACTCGGCGACGATCCGATTGCAGTGGGCCTTCGCCCCTACCACGTCTGAGCATGGGAGCATGGTCGATATTCATGGCATAGGCGTGTTGATCAAAGGAGCCAGCGGCACGGGCAAGAGTGAGACGGTCGTTGGCCTCATCGATCACGGTGCGAGTCTCGTGGCTGATGATACCGTACGATTCAGTCGGATCGCGGGTGGTGATATTGTGGGGACTGCTCCTGAGTTGGGTCGCAGCCATATGGAAGTGCGTGGCCTAGGATTGATCAACGTAATGGCGCTCTACGGTATCGGTGCCGTGCGTTTAGAGAAAGCCTTGAACGTAGTCATCACGTTGCGGCCAGCCGAGGACCTCAATAAAGTCGAGCGTGTGGGGCTCACGCCGCAGACATACCGTATTCTTGGATTGGACCTGCCATACTTGGAGCTGCCCGTCGCTCCAGGGCGTGATTTAGCCAAACTCATTGAAGTCGCCGCCATGGATGTGAAGCTGAAAGTCTTTGGGCATGATACGCCGGTGGAGTTTAATGCGCGTCTGCTAGAGCGGATGCGTGATCATCGAGACCGTTGATAGCCCCTTGCGTCGGTGAAGTCAGCATTCAAGCCCGTCATTGTCGTCCCCTCCTACAATCCTGGGGAGATGGTGTCCGAGGTCGTGACTTCCGTGGTGGCGCATGGTGTGCCGGTTTGGGTCATGATTGATGGGAGTGATGATGGCTCGCCTGAGATCCTTGAATCCCTGGTAAAGAAACATGCGAACTTGCGCCTTTTTCGGTATCTTGAGAATCGGGGTAAGGGCTCGATGATATTCGAGGCCGTTTGCGTGGCCGCGAGTGAGGGGAACACGCATATTCAGTCATTTGATAGTGATGGCCAGCATCCTGCTGACTATGTACCTCGCTTTTTGGAAGTATCTTGTAAGAATCCTGATGCGATGATTCTTGGAAAGCCTCAATTTGGAGATGAAGCACCGTTAGAGCGCGTTTGGGGAAGGAAGCTAGCAAACTTCTGGACTTCCGTGGTCAGTCTGGGCGGCGGAATTGGAGATTCGCTCTTTGGAATGCGAGTGTATCCCGTTCCTGCGTTGCATCGTGCGATGCAGTCAACCCGTTGGGCACGCCGATTCGATTTCGAACCCGAAACTGCGGTACGTTTGTCTTGGTTAGGCGTTCAAGCGATTAATACTCCGACACCTGTTCGCTATCTAAAGGAAGAAGAAGGTGGTGTTTCACATTTCCGTTACCTTCGAGACAATGTCCTGCTCACGGGGATGTATGTGCGTTTGTTACTTGGCGCGATTGTCCGGTTTCTACCTTTGATTTGGATGCGATGTCGGCAGCGAACACGCTAGAAGATCATGTCCGTGACTTGGCGATGTGTGAACGCTGTCCGAAAATGCATCGCCCTTCGATTGTAACGGGGCCAGTGCAGAGTAAGGTGCTTCTTGTTGGGCAAGCGCCTGGTGCGCGAGAGCCTGTGCTAGGAAGGCCATTTGCCTGGACTGCCGGCAAGACTCTTTTTAGATGGATGCGGGAAGCGACTGGAATTGGAGAGGATATCTTCCGTCAACGCGTTTACATTGCGTCTGTTTGCCGGTGCTTTCCGGGACGAAATCCCAAAGGGGGTGATCGTGTGCCGAACAAGATCGAGAGGGCCAATTGTCGGCCATGGCTGGAAGCTGAACTACGGCTGCTGCAGCCGGATCTCGTCATTCCCATCGGCAAACTCGCGATCTCCCAATTCATGCCGGTTGGGAAGTTGGTCGATGTCATTGGCGCGAATTATTCCAACATGGAATGGCAGGGCTTCCGATTTGACCTCTTACCCCTTCCGCATCCTTCTGGTGCATCGACTTGGCATCGCATGGAACCTGGCAAGCTCCTTACTGTTCAGGCCCTGGAACTCCTCGCAGCCCATCCTGCGATTTGTGCGTTATAGTAGGGGGTCAAAGAGTCTCGTGGAGAACTTCAGGAATCGTGCTTTGAGCTCGCGATCAGTTAAGGTGCCTGGACTTCCGGGAAAGCTTCCGATGTCGCGGTAGTTACGATAGAAGTTAGGATTTTCTTTAGGCACTTCTTTAAAGCCAGGTTTGAGTTCGAAGGCTGACGTGGCGCTAAGCAACGTCAGATCGATGGGGCTGAGATCGGTGATTTGTTTGGACTGCATATGAATGTCAGAAATGTCCTTGAACAAGGCACGAGGTGCGATTGCCCAACTGTTGCTGGCAGACATGTCGCGCTGGATCTCTCGTTTTAGCTGCGAGGCAATACGCGCATCTCGGAAAATGAGACCGCATTCTGTATTGAGGTGTGCGGACCTCGGATCGAGATTGAACGAGCCGACAAAGGCAAGCTTATCATCCACGACAAAGGATTTGGCGTGGATGCAAAGGAAAGGTGGTTGGTTTTGTTTAGACTCAGCTAGCCAATCATAGGTGGGTAGAACGCGACGAAGATCGCTCGGTCGAGGGCGATACTCTCGAAGGTCGAGCCCGAACTCGTGGACATAGCGATCTCTCAAACGCACATTCCCGGCATAGGCGACCGAGTTGTCTGTGGAACCGAAGCTATTTGTCGAAATGTGAATAGGAATGTTGGGATTCCGTTTGCGGAAACGCTTGAAGAAGCTCCGGCCCTTGTGTCCAAGCACCATGTATGGAGATTGGATCCACACTTCTTGCTTGGCCTCGTCGAGAGCTCTGACAATGTGTTCAGTTGCCTGACCTCCACCGGCGAGCGAGAGGGCGCCATTCTTGCCTGGTAGATCGCTTATAAACTCTACGTGATCGACAGAGCGGAGTTGATTGGCCAGAGCATTGATTTGATGGGAGCGTCGTTTCAGAGCCAATAGCTTCTGACCAGTGCGCGATTTTTGGGGCGGAGCGGTTCTTGTGACGTTAGCGCTAGCGACATCGGTGAGCTGTATTGCCGGAACCGTGTGTCGATAGCTCCAGAATGAATCAAACGCGGTCCCTATTGATTGAGCTACCGGGCCTACGATTAAAGCATCTCGATCCTTGAAGTTCATGACAGCAGCATGATCAAAGTAGCTGTTTTCGACATTGCGCCCTCCGGTGATAGCGATGTGATTATCTACAAGAAAGACCTTGTTGTGCATGCGCTGGTTCGCGCCTTTGAAGTTAGTGAGCGCGTAGGCAATCGATCCCCATATTCCGTTCTCCAGGGTTCGTGCTGTGGGGCGATAAACGCGGATCTGAAGATTCGGATGTGCATGGGTGACTTTCGCGAGGGCTTCTGCGTCTTTGGCGATGCCAATGTAATCAACAAGGATGCGAATGTTGATACCACGCTTGGCTGCTTGGATGAGTGCCTCTGCAAGCAACTGACTCGCTTCGTCATTAGCCCAGATGAATGTTTGATAGTCAATAGAATATTGGGCGTGCTCAATGAGATGGAGCCGTGCGGCCAGCGCGTCGCTGCCGCTTTCCAACATCAGGGCTTCATTTGCCTTCGCGGTGGCAGTGCCGCCCTCCAGCCTGAGTTTCACCCGATTGAGAGCGGGTTGAAAGGCATTTGACGAAGCCGCCTTGTAGCTGACTTGGGTCGAAGAGGCTGCTTGATCAGTTTCTACGCGGGGTGCGCGGGTCTGACATGATGTCAGTGTGGCTAGGGCGAAGAGAATGGTGAAACGCAGCATCGTGAGACTCTATGTGGCTATAAGCTATTGTTGCAAGGCTTGGTCTAGTCGAGATGAATTCTGCATACTCGCCCCGATATCTCTGTTAGAACTTCCCATGGAATAGTCCGGGCTTTGGTTGCCAGCTCTCGGAGATCAATTGTCTTGCCTCCCTGTGACCCTAGAATGACGACTTCGTCGCCCACTGTTGCTTGTTCTTGGAGATGGGTGACATCCACCATGATCTGGTCCATCGTCACTTGGCCCAACAAGGAGCAGTGCTGACCCTGAATGAGAACCGTGGTTGCGCGATGCGCTAGTGCTCTGGAGAAGCCATCTCCGTAACCGATACCAATGGTCGCGACCAGCGTGGGGGAGGTCGTGATGTAGCTGTGCCCATAGCTGATTCCAGAGCCCGTTGGAAGTTCGCGTATTAGGCGAATGCGAGATTTTACGGTCATCACTGGTTTCAGAGTCGACTGAAAGGGCGTTTCTGGTGAGCAGCCATAAAGCATTAGTCCTGGCCGAACTAATGTACGCTGTTCAGTTTGGCCTTTGCGGAAGATACCTGCGCTGTTGAGAACGTGAACCAGAGGCTGGTCTTCCCCCGACCACACAGCCAGGGCTTCGTTCAGTAATTGGTTGAACTCCTTCAACTGCTGCTGGGTATAGGACTCATCTTCATCGGCTGACGAAAGGTGCGTCGAGAGTCCTCTAACGTTGAGAACAGGGTGAGCTTGAGCGTGTTGACAGAGAGCTTTGAAATCCGCTGGAAGCGCTCCCATCCTTCCCATACCTGTATCGGCAACCAAATGAATATTTGCCTGATGTCCTAGTGCCTCAGCCGCTTTGATCACAACCTGACATTGTGTGATAGAGGATACAGATAGATGCCAGCCGCGCGAGATTGCCTTGGGTAATTCCTCGGCTAGGGTCTCGCCCATAATGAGAATTGAAGGGCTGGGCATACCTTCTAACGCGTTCCTAATGATGCTGGCCTCAGAGATCGCTGCTACGCCAAAGTAGGCGACGCTACTGGCAAGGGACTGACAGACTTTAGTGAGTCCATGGCCGTAGGCGTTTGCCTTGACCACTGCGAGCACGTCTGCGTTGGGAGCGTGGTTACGGACAACCGCTAGGTTGTGGTGAAGTGCTCTGAGATCAATCTCCGCCCATGTTCTGGTACGCCGAGGATCCATCGATCAATGGGCATCCAGCCAATTCACACCCACACCGGTCTCTACCACAACGGGAACCTTCAGAGGCAAGGCATCTCTCATGCATTGCTCGACGAGCGGCTGGAGCAGGAGTTGCTCGTCGCGATACATGTCGAAGACCAGTTCGTCATGCACTTGAAGCAGCATCTTACTTCGTAAATTCTCCTTCTCTAACGCTGCGGCGACGCGAATCATGGCAAGCTTGATCATATCGGCAGCGGTGCCTTGAATGGGCGTGTTGATTGCCATGCGCTCTGCAGCGGAACGGACTGTCCAGTTACTCGAGGTAATGTCACGCAAGTAGCGTCGCCGACCCGTAAGAGTTTCGACGTAGCCTAGCTCGGTAGCCTGCTCGATCGTCTTGTCCATGTGCACTTTCACGCCGGGATACAGCTCGAAATAGGCGTTGATGATGGCGTCCGCTTCCTTTTTACCAATACCCAACCGCTGAGCGAGGCCAAAGCCGGAGATTCCATAGATGATTCCGAAGTTGACCATCTTGGCAGTACGCCGCATCTCCGGTAGGACATCTTCAGGCGATACTGAATGTACCGCTGCCGCGGTTGCCGTGTGAATGTCAGCGTTGTCTTGGAAAGCCTGACACATCGCTTTGTCGCCGCTCATCGATGCCATGACTCGGAGCTCGATCTGCGAGTAGTCTGCAGCAAAGAGAAGTCGATCAGGACCACCGGGAATGAAGGCACGTCTGATCTCTTTGCCTTGCTCCGAACGGATCGGAATATTTTGTAGGTTGGGGCCGCTCGACTGCATTCTGCCAGTCGCGGTCATGAGCTGTTGGAAGGTGGTGTGAATGCGTCCAGTGGTCGGATTCACGTCCTGAGGGAGATTATCAACGTACGTGTTCTTTAGCTTGGTGGCTTCACGATAGCCAAGGATATCCTGGACGATCTGGTGCTGCGGCGCGAGGGTCGAGAGCACTTGTTCATTCGTTGCGTATTGGCCTGTGCGCGTTTTTTTTGGCTTCTCGACGAGCTTTAGTTTTTCGAAGAGAATCTCGCCTAGCTGCTTCGGCGAATCCAAATTGAATTCGCCGCCGGCGGCATCGAAGACGGCCTTTCGCAGTTGTTCCGAACGTTTGCCTAGGTCTTCTCCGATGTGAGAAAGGGCGTCAAGGTCGACCGCGATGCCTTCTTTTTCCATATCTGCCAGCACTGGCATAAGTGGGCACTCGATATCGTAAAACACCTGTTCCTGGGCTTTCTCTTTGAGTTGTGGTCGTAGCTTCTCTGCAATTTGCCACGTCACATCGGCGTCTTCGGCGGCGTATTGAGCCACTTTATCGAGGTGATCCTTACTCAGTTCTAACAGGTTTCGCTGACCTTCAGGTGCGCCTTTCTCACCGATCAGGGTGGAGATAGAGATGGGTGAGTAGCCGAGAAAGACCTCCGAAAGGTAATCCATACCGTGTCTCTGATCTGGTTCAACGAGCGCGTGAGCGATCATGGAATCAAAGAACGGGCCATCGACGGAGAGGCCCTTGGCGCGAAGCACGCTGATATCGAATTTCAGATTGTGGCCCACGAGCTCTTTCTTTGGATCGGTCAGTACGGGTGCGAAGAACTTGAGAATACTAACAGCTTCAAGCGGCGCATCTATTGGTAGAGGCACGTAGTGGCCTTCATTCGCTGCCCAGGAGAAGGCGATACCCAGCAACTGGCAAGTATTTGGATTTAGTGAGGAGGTCTCCGTGTCGAAGCAGAAAGACTTCCGCTTTGCTAATTCATTGAGGAGGGAAGCTCGTTTCTCTTCCGTGTCAGTGAGCTCATAGCCCTTCTCAATGTGATGGATCGTCTTCAGGCTCTTGGGGTCGATTCCTTGAGCTCTCAGTTGAGCTCCACGTCCCACCTTGAAGTCTTTGCCGAAGAGTCGTTGTCCCAGTGCGTTGAATTCAAACTCTATCAGAAAGTCTTGAAGGGTCTCTTTGTCATAGTCTTTCACGACCAGGTCATCGAGAGCGACTTCAATGGGAGACTCGATGTTAATCGTCGCTAGCTGTTTGGAGAGCAATCCCTGCTCGCCAAAGTTGATCACGTTTTCCTTCTGCTTGCCTTTGAGTTGGTCGGTGCTCTCGATCAGTTTCTCGGCACTGCCAAATTGCTTGATCAGTTTCTTGGAGGTTTTCTCTCCGATTCCTGGTATTCCTGGAATATTGTCAGACGCATCTCCCCATAAGCCGAGAATATCGATGACCTGTTCGGGGCGCTCGATCTCCCACTTGGCGAGGACTTCTTCGACTCCAATGATTTCGTGATCACTTCCTTGGCGGCCGGGTTTGTAAATGAAACTGGATTCGGAGACGAGTTGGGCAAAGTCCTTGTCCGGGGTCACCATGAAGGTTTCGAAGCGTCCATCGGCATCGGCGCGCTTTGTTAGGGTTCCAATGATATCATCGGCCTCATACCCATCGAGCGTAATGACGGGAATGTTGAATGCTTCCGCCATGCGTTTCACATGGGGAATGGCCGCGCTGAGATCCTCGGGCATTTCCTGGCGCTGAGCCTTGTATTCCGGAAACGTTTTGTGGCGGAAGGTGGGCGCGGACGTGTCAAAGACCAGAGCCAAATGCGTGGGCTTTTGTTTCGTCTTGATATCCAAGAGGGTGTTGGCAAAGCCAAAGATCGCCGAGCTGTTGAATCCGCCTGACGTGTAAATAGGGCTGCGGATGAGGGCAAAGTGGGCTCGGTAGATGAGTGCCATCCCATCCAGTAGAAACAAGCGGAAATCCTTCTTGGTAGCCATGAGTTTAACGCTCGCCCGCAAGCGTGGGGGCTGTCAATGGCGGGGGGAGGATTCATCGACGAATCGCCTTAAAACAGCCGAATAGCACGAGGACAGCCCCAGCTAGCTGGGTTGGACTAAAGGTTTCTCCGAAGAGGAAGAATCCGCCTATGGACACCCAGACGGGGATCGTCAGATGAAAGGCGCCACCAATCGATACATTGAGATAGCGAAACGAATGGGTCATGGTCAATTGACCCAGGGCTGCCATGAAGGATGCGGTCAGAGCCCACACTAGTGCTCTACCTGTCAGTTGGAGCAGTTCAGAGACGGCGAGCGGTAGGACGGCAATCATTGCGTAGACGCACTGGGACGCGAAGATGGTCGGTGTGGCCTCAGTCCTGTGGAGAAAGCGTATGATCACAATGACCATCCCGGCGGCAACGGCACCAGCGAGAGCCACGGCAAAGTCGAAATCGATCCCCGAACGGGCCTGACTGAGCAGCCCAACACCGAATAGGCTAACAATCAACCAGATGAATTGTGTAGAGCTGAGCTTCTCTTTTACGAGGAAGCACGCGGCAAAGACAGCGCCCAGGACCACGTAGAGATTGCTAAGAAGCGTCGCGAGTCCGGCACCCAATCTTGGGATGGTCCAATAGTAGGCGCAAAGCCCGAAGACACCTAACAGGCCCCTAGTGACAAGCATCGGCTGGGTGAAAATCCTCGATAGGCTCAAGCCTGAGCGTTTGCCGTAGAAGATGACGACGATCAGGAGGCCGACGAGGCCACGAAGAAAGACGAGCGACCAAGTGCCAGTGTGATGATAGGTGCCAAGGTATTTGATGAGCAGGGCATTGGCTGTGAAGAAGCCAAGACACGCTGTCATGAGCACAATCCCCCGGAGAAAGGGATTGTTTGGCTGAGAAACGTCAGTGACGCTGGTGGTGGTGGTTGATTGCATCGACGTAAGGATTGCCGGCAAGGCGACCTCTCACGTCTTCAATAATGCCATCTAGCGATGTCCAAAGTTTACGTTCAAGTACCCTGCTGAGAGGTTAGGCACGCCACCAGACGAGCCCTACCGCGAGGCGGTATGCTTTGACCAAGCTGGTAATTCGGTGGGTAAACATAATTGTTATGCGTAGATAATGCCGAACCAATATTTGGTCAAGGATGGCCCTTTAAAAGTGGAGCGAGAGATTCAAGCCGAAGAACGGCGCTGGATCGGCGTCTTCACGTATGATGTTGTGACCGCGAGAGTTCTCTAGCTGAAGCTCATTAGCGAACCGGATGCCAGCAAACACCCCGGCGTGGACATTGGCGGTGGGTTGAAATGTGAGAGCTGCGTATAGAGGCACACTACTGTATTCACCGATACCTTCGGAAGCTGCTCGGTTCGGATCACTCAGCCGGAAGCGCGTGTTCTCGTAGGTCGCGCCAAAGGCAGCGCGCCAAGAACTTGAGAGTTGCCAATCCACGGTCACGCCGGGACCACTGATGAAGGCGCCAGATGGACGAGTGGTGATTTTAAAGTTCTCGGATAGCTGCCAATCGACGAGAACAATGGGGAAGACGCTTAACGAATCTTCTAACTGAGATCGGACACCGAATCCTGGACCGATGGAAAGGCTGTCGCTAAACTGGTAGGTAGCGCCAGCGAGCAAGCTTCCCGTGACAGAATCTTCCACGTCTGCACCGTCCTCAAAGTTCAATCCAAGTGATGGAAGGGCAAAGAATGTCCAATCATCATTGAGGTCCCAGAAGACTGGAAGGCCAAACTTGAGTGCATGGACTTCGTCCCAAGGATCCAATGCACCGAAACTCCCTCGTCTACTGCCTTCAAAGTCATAGGAAGTCCACTCGTAGCGCGTGGTGAAGGCGATAAACTTGCCTGGCTCGCGAAGCAGCGGAAGACCTGCTCGGACATAGAAGGATTGAGTCGAAAACTCACTGCCATCATCGATGTCTGTCGAAGGTTGATAGCTGTAGCCAATGCCAAGTGGAGAACGAGAGATATTCTGAGTGAATGCAGTCGACGCTGTGAGGATTAGTATGGGTAAGACTAAATATCGAATCATTCCTTAGCTTACGAACCCGGGAGCGTTTGGCTAGCTTCCATCTCTTACGATGACTTCATAGAAGGCCTCGGCTCGTCGAGTGCCCGCGAGGTCCTTGCTGTCGTCGAGGTAGTTTGGAAGGGCTTCATGGTTGAGTACGCGCTCGATGACCTTGGATCCGCGGCGGTCTTCGGCGATAGAGTCCTTGTCCCGGTCGAAGCGATTTGGTGGGGAATCTGCTCCCTTGGTGATCGACTGGATACGGAAGTGCAGCCGGAAGGCGTTCGAGCGAGTGGTGAGTCGCGAATACAAACCGGCATACGGTCGCTCAAGCGTGTTGTCGCCTGACAAGCGATGCTCGTCCCAGAAGGCACGCACGCTGACACCCGTGCCATCCCAAGCTTGTCCTTCGGGGATGAGGAATTGCTCGCAGATCTCGGACTCGGTCATAAAGATCTCGCCTTTGCCAAACTTGAGCTCGAATTGAGAGAGCGTCTCTTTAGCATCGATCCGATGGCGCCAATCCGGATTCTTCTGGGAGCTCTTGTAGGTGAGACCGGCAGAAGTTGGGATGGCCATGATTTCTTCTCCTTTGAGGACCGCGTGCATGGCTGTGGCACGTTTGATGTAAGTGTATGGGAAGAGTTGGTAGTTCATGTTCACCTTGCCTTGTGTCGCGAAAGGGCTCGCGGCGTCGACCGGTTGGGCGGTCGGCATCCAGAAATAGTCTAACCACAGATGATCTGCAGGATAAGTCGGATCTCCCGTGACGGAGGCCATTTGCGGGACTTCAAAAGCATCAAGCGTCGTGCGATTTCGTTGCCAGACCATGCCGTTTTCAGCTTCGCCCAAATGCGGGAAAGTGGTGGGATCGGAGAGGTTTGGCCTGAAGAGCAGGCAGGTCCAAGGGGCGTTTGCCTGAGAGGCAGAGGGAAGGGAACCGAAGGCGACTGGTGATGGGGCCATGCGTCGAGCGAAGTGATGTTCATGGCCGAAGACATCAACGATAGAACTGGTGCCTTCAAAGTAGGGGGCCAACGGGTTAAAGACGCTTGTTCCTTCGATCTTATCTTCGCCATCATCAGAGGTATTGATGTATGGGCCGTCAGGTGCATTGCCGAGACCATTGTCGAAATCCCGTGTGATCGTTGGGTCGATGGGGAAGCGATAGTTGCTACTCAGCAGGGGAGCGAACTTTGCTCGGTTTCTCGGGTCATGTACGAAGTCGGGAAGAATCTCACCGGCGTAGGTGACCTCATCAACGATGCTGCGACCAATCTCGGCCGGGCCTTGTGTCGCCGAGGGCTCCGCAGAAGTGCCGTTGCGCGTTGCCCAGGTCAGCGAGTTTGAGTTTCGCCTAATCTTTGCTGCGGGGTGGTGGCCAAAGAGTTCACTTGGAATAACGCGTTTCAGTGCGACGTGGCGATAGTCGCCGTGAGTGACCGAAAGGCCTTTGGTTGTTTCGTTGCTGTCTGGCTCGGTGATCGGACTTGGCGATTCTGCTGATGAACCAGCGGCTCCTCGAAATCGCCGCGTCCAGCCTTTGTATAATGAGAGTCCATTTTCAGGAGGAGGCACTTCGAATGACTTGCCGGGCTGAGCAAAGCGGAAATTGAAAAGTCGAGTGATGTTCCCCGGAGAAGCATTCTCTGGACCGCCTGCGTGGAGAGCGATTTGGATGGGCTCCTCTTGTATGAATGAGAGTGAAGTTCCTTTCTCTATGATTACCAGTGTCTGAGAATACCAGGCAGCGAGAGGACCAGTGCCGTTTGCTAGAAAGTCAGTGCCGAACCATCCTTCCTGACTCTCATTGATCATGAACGTGCCGAAGCGAAACAAGCGGGGGCCGCCTAGGCCACCGTGGCTGGGCCAATCGTTGGGAATATCGGGAAAGCGGGAGATGACATTGGCGCCGTCAACGGTCGATAGGATAGGGCCTTGGATAGAGGTGTTTGTTGGAGCCGATTCTCCCCAGAGTTGTAGAGGAACCCCATTGACTCTTAGCCCCCGACTCGAACTTAGGCCGCCGCGGTATTCTGGGCCACCAGTGAGCAGGCGAAGAGTTTGGCTCGGTATCTTTCGAGGGGTTCCCTGGGATGGCGAGAAGGTCTCGGGGACTAATCCTATTTCAACACTAACAAAGGTTTTACCCTCGTCATTGGGGCCGAAGCGACGTCCTGTCCACTCGGTATAGGCAGGGTGTTTGTTCATGAGCGTACGCTGCAGGACTTTGACATCTCCGGTAGGGCCGTTGTCTTCGCGGAAATCTGGCTCTCCATCAGACCAGCTATGAATGGTCGTTTCACCTGTGACGTAGGCGGTGAGCACGAGTTCAGAAAGCGTGTAGTCTCGCCCCGCAGCATTTGGTTCCAAGGTCGGTTGAGCCCAGCGCTGAGCGTGGTCGGAGGCGCCATTGCCAGTCTTGAGATTACGACTAATGAGGCTGAGTCCAGGCATCGTTCCTAGACCGCTCCCAGAGGTGATCAGTGGATCTACATAGGGCTCTCCATGGTTTGGATCCAAGATGTTTGTCGTGCGAATGTGATCTAGCATCGAGAACGCGATCATGAAGTGATCCTTATCATAGTCTGTGTCATCAGCGTAGTTTGAGGTGCTTAGTCGAGCTCCATATTTGGCTGCTAACGATTTCCCATAGCCAGGTACCTTCATGTAGGTCTGGTGCATGAGATATTGAAAGAGATCGACGTTGTGCCGGTTGGCTCGCGAGTAGAATTCGCCATGCCTTGAATTGGCGTCCCGACGCAGGAAACCAAACGATGGACTCAACGCTGCCGATCGTGAGTCATAGGCTGTCCGGAGGCGGCTGCTGTTCACTTCGTGAACCGGCCACATACTGATTCTCGGTAGACCATGAATGGTAATTTCAGGTGCCGGATTGCTCGTCGTGACGAAGCCGTGCAAGAACTCTGTATCCTCAATTCCACCAGACTTGGCTTTGCTGAGCCAATCAGTGACACGAGCGTACTTCGCGTCGTCGTCCAAGGCTACGGGGGAGGCAGTCGGCCGGATTTTGTTGAACACGACTCTTGGTGTCAGCTCGTAAATGAGCTTTAGCTCGTTCTCTGTTAATCGGAGGCTGTGATGCTTATGATCCGCTGACTTACCAGGAAAGAGGAGACTGCTCAGCGAAGTCATCGATGGATGCCCTGGATAACGTTGGACTTCGCCATTCACAGGTTGCATCAAGGCATAAGACCGCTCTTGAGGAGTGTCTGCTCGCGGGACGTCCCATGGCCTGCCCTCCGAGGCAATGTTGATATTCAGTTTAGCGGTTTCATCGTCACCCCAGTAAGCTAGGCGAGCCACGATCGGATTCGTTTCGGAGGCTTCGCCATCGCCAGTCCATCTGCTGCTGTTGTCGAGGGTGCCTAACGACCCATCCTGTAGAAGGTAGAGCCATTCAGCGGGCATGGGTAAAGCTATATTGGCCGCGGTTCCCAGCGAAGAGTCGTTGAAGTAGCTAAAGCCTTCTACGCCCAAGCTCAGTGCTCGGGGGTCGAGGATCGGGAATCGTTTGTTCCCGTTTCCATCTAAAATGGGCTCGTTCAGGTTGGTGAATCTGTCGGCTTGGCTCTGCCAGGCGCGTGTCGTGGCAATATCAGCCTGAAGGTCCTCGCGAGAGGACGCGACGCTGTCTTTGCTAGAGTAAAGTTTATAGGCTCGATCAAACTCGACTTTCTCTGGGCTATAAATGCGAATGAGCCCTGGTTGAGAAGCCCAAGTGAATCGTTCTAGCTGACCAAACAAACCAACGGAGTGCTGGCCATCTCCGTCGTCAGGAGGCAACAGCTGTTTATTGGCTGGCGTGGACTGAGGATTTACTGCGCGATCGATCTGATTGATCGTCATTTCTGTTAGCCGCCATTCCAGGGCCTCTGGCGTGGTTTTTAATGAGGTCGCATCGGGCAGACTTACTAATCGGTAAAACATGGCGAATTCGCTTTGACGATCAGCTGAGAACTCGGACTCGCCTCGGGTAGCGAGGAGGGTTTCCCAATCGTTGTCACGAAGGGTAGGGGAGCGCTGTAGGACGACGTTAGGCTCTGCCAGCCAGGCGAACTCCACGGTGTTGTCGCCTTGACTGTTTTTGCCAAATCCAAAGGTAAGAGCGTTCTGCCCGATGCCGGTGACTGGGAATGCCATCAACATGATCATTCCGCTGAAGATCCAACGAATCTGGGATCTGAGTGGCGTCCAAAGCTTCTCCATCATGGATAAACTATTGATTTGCCGGATTGCGAAAAAGTTAAAAATACAACTTTTAGTGGGATGCATGATTTTACTATGAGCGCAGGGGCCCGTCGTCAAAACTCTAGTTCACTTCGCGCACGACGACGTCCTATAACGACCCCGCTCCTGGCAGAGAGGCAAGGTCTTCGAGGTAGTTGGGAAGATCTTCGTGTTTCAAAAAACACTCAATAATCCTCGAGCTGCGACGGTCTTCCACGATGATGTCAGTTTCTGCTTTGAATCGGTCAGGCGGTGAGTTTTCCACTTTCGTGATTGCCTGGATCCGGTGGTGAAGCCGGCAGGCGTCTGATCCAGACCATGAGCCTTGTAGATCGATGATAGTGTATGCAAGCCGCAGGGGTGTGGCTCCGATTGTTTCTCGACTACCAGAGCCCGCCACGGTTGAGCCCAAGGGCATGTGCCATCCGGAGAAGGCTCGTGGCTTCCCTTCTCTGCCGACCAAGCGCCAGCGAGAATGAGGACAAAAATCGCGAGGCTACGACTTCTTGACAACTTTCGTGGCCTTGCTCGTATCGTGATCGGGATTTGGCTGCATCTTTTGAGCGCCGACGCTCTCTTGCCATTGGTGTAGTCTGCGCTGCAGGGCCTGTGCCTGGTCGGGAAGCTCTTCGGCTAGGTTTCGCTGCTCTCCTAAGTCATTCGAAAGATCGTAGAGGGCGACGGTCTGGTCTTCATGAAATTCGATCAGACGGAATTTGCCTGAACGTATGGCGGAATACGGGCTGTCACCGCCAGCATGATAGTGAGGGTAATGCCAGAAGAGGTCGCGTTCAAGTGATCTGCTGGGATCTTGCAGAAGAGGAAGAAGGTCACGTCCATCGGTCGATCGTTCACCGTGTGCTCCAGCCGCTTTCAAGAGGGTGGGAAAGTAGTCTATGGTCATGATTGGTGTCTTGCAGATGGTGCCCGGCTTGGTTTGCCCAGGCCATTTAATGATGGCAGGTACGCGAACACCTCCTTCGTAGGCCGAGCCTTTCCCTCGCCGCAATGGGAGGTTCTCGGTAAAGTCGTCATGCCTTCCATAGCGTTGTGTGAGGCCTCCGTTGTCTGAGGTGAAGACAACGATGGTATTGTCGGAAATCTTAAGCGCATCCAATGCATGCAGAAGACGGCCTGCGCTTTGATCTAGACTGGCGACCATGGCGGCGTAGTTGGCATTGTGGTGCACCGCCTTGGGATTTCGTTTCTTTTCAAAGGCGTCTACCAAGTCCTTGCGCCCTTGGATTGGCGTGTGGGGAACGTGGTAGGACATGTAGAGGAAGAACGGGGCCTCGTTCTTGGAGGCTTTCTCGATGAAGGCAACGGCTTGATCAGTGAGGTAGTCAGTGAGATAGCGACCATCTATCATCTTGTAGCCCCGTGTTCGTGGGGGGCGGAGCATGGCAACATCGAACCCATGATTGGTGGGGGCATCTTCTGCTTTGTGGTTGGGGCGTTCTAAGTGCCACTTGCCGGCCATGGCGGTCTGGTAGCCTTGAGCCTTGAGGGCCTCAGCTAGGGTGGTGTGCGTGTGGAGGAGCCCTTTCTGCCAATTGGGAACGGTGAGTTTGGCCCAAGGACGGTTCTGCCCGGCGATGAAATCCGTTAGATGAAGCCGCGCGGGGTATTTCCCCGTCATGATCGAAGCGCGGGTGGGGGAGCACACCGTGCATGCCGCATACGCGTCCGTGAACTTCATGCCTTCCGCTGCAAGCCGGTCGAGATTCGGGCTTTCATAGAAGTCACTACCGTAGCCGCTTAGGCCAGTCCATCCTAGGTCGTCAGCCAATAGAAAGATGATGTTAGTCCGGTCTTGAGCGTGGGCCACCAAGTGGAGCGTCAGAAATAGAAGGAGGGCCCGCATGCGTTGATCTTGGAGAAATGAGGATGCTGGCTCAATGACTTTCTACGGCTCAACTCGATCTGATGGCATTGCGTCGTCGACAGCTGACGAGGGGCGCTTCATAGTGGTAAGATGAATCCTATGGACTCACTGAAGAGACTCGCAGGCTGGGTAGGAGATCGTATCGCTCCTCTGAATTGGGATACGATGTTTCTCGTCAAGACCGCCGTCACCGTTGCGATCATTGTCGGGGTTTCGGAGATCGTAAAGCGAAGCCCATCAATCGGAGCCCTGATTGTGGCCCTGCCATTCACGTCCATTCTGGTGATGATCTGGATGCAAGTGGAGGGACAGCCCGCTTCGAAGATCGCCACGCATTCCTCGTCGACCTTCTGGTTTGTGCTACCTACGCTCCCCATGTTTCTCGTCCTGCCGAAGCTTCTGGAGGCGAAGTGGAATTTTTATCTGGCCCTTCTTGCTTGCTGCGCATTGACGACAGCCTTGTTTTTCGCGATGGAATGGATACAAGGTCGTCTATCGTCCTAATACAGTCTCGATGTTAGGAATTCTCTTTCGCCAAATGAAGCGACTGGTCGTGGATAACGACTTGGAAACGTTTCCTATTGGTAAGAGTTTCCGCGGGTACAATGGAAAACGGTTCGGCTCCGATATTCGAGCAGCCTTGAATGTCGCGTTGTTAGCCATTCCTCAGGGCATGGCCTACGCATCCTTGGCTGGATTGCCGGTCTATTACGGGATTACTTGTTCGATCATCGCCTCGATTATCGCTCCAATCTTATCAGGATCATCTTACACAGTGCTGGGGCCTACGAATGCCACGGCCTTTCTCGTCTTTGTCACGATGGGAGCCTACTCGATAGCTCTCATGCCGTTGTTAGTCTTGTTGGTGGGGCTTATTCTGATCACGGGGGCCTTCCTCCGAATTGCTGATCTTGTGCAGTACGTGAGTCGAAGTGTGGTGGTGGGCTACATCACGGGCGCCGCTATCTTGATCATCGCGAACCAGATGAAACATGTCCTTGGGGTGGATTTAGATCCTAAAGAAAGCACGACCTTCGTTGAAGTGATTTTAGGCCTGAGTAAGGCAGGGAGCGAGGTTTCCTGGCCGCCCCTCGCGATCGGTGGTCTTACGGCAACGCTCTATTTCACCCTTCGCCGTTTTATTAAACGGTTAGCCTTTCCTGCGACCTTGGTGTTAGTGACTCTAATCGCTGTTGTGCTCAAAGGTCACGTGACGGACTTCGAATCTATCAAAGACTTTAGTGGCGATACCTTCAGCCTCGCGCAGATCTTGCCTGCCATGCCGGAGCTGAGCGGGGCAGAACTCTTCAATACCATTAGTCTCCTCTTTGGTACGGCATTGGGCGTCTCCTTCCTTGCCGCGCTCGAAACTTCGGTCATGTCGAAGACCTTGGCGGGACAGACAGGCGAACCTTCCAATCTTAACCAAGACATGCTGAGTGTCGGCGTGGCCAATGTCTGTGGCTCCTTTCTTAGTGGCATGCCGGCATCTGGATCTCTCACTCGCTCCGCTTTGAACTTTGCTTCTGGCGCGATCACTCGCCTGAGTAGTGTCTACAGTGGGCTGATCTGCTTACTAGGTGCCGTCTTGTTGGGGAATCTCGTGGCCTATATTCCGAAAGCCTGTCTGGCTGCGCTTGTCATCTGTGTGGCGGTTACTTTGATCAACCCGCGAAGCATTCGAATTTGTATGAATGCGACCGGCTCAGATGCAGCCGTGCTCACGACGACATTAATCGCTGCGTTGGTGGCACGGTTAGATATCGCAATCTTTCTGGGAACCGCTGTCTCAATCGCGCTCTACCTGAAGAAGGCAAGCAAGCCGCATCTAACCGAGTATGAATTCAATCAGGAAGGTCAGCTTGCTGAAGCTGAGAAACGCGAGCAGCGAAATGCGATTTCCATTGTGCATGTGGAGGGGGAGCTTTTCTTTGGTGCCGCCGAGTTGTTTAGGACGCAAATTCAGCATGTCTGTCTTGATCCCAACATCAAGGTCATCATTCTCCGGCTGAAGAACGCCCGCCATCTCGATGCCACTAGTGTGATGGCTCTCGAAGAGCTCATTCGTTTCATGCGCGAACGCGAGCGACACCTTATTATCAGTGGCGCGAGCCCCGAGGTCCATGAGGTGTTGAAGAACAGTGGTCTCCTGGAAGTTCTCGATGACGATCCTGAGATTTATCGAACTGAGGAGAAAGACCGGAATCTGTTTCTTAACAACCCTTTCAATCCAAACCTTTCTACGCGTGATGCGCTCATTAGAGCTCAACAAGTCATCGGTGGAGAGGATGAGCCAGATATTCGCATCTTCTTTGATCCTAGCAAGGATAAGAAGTAGGTCTCATATAATTACGAAGGAAAAGCCTGCTAGAGTAGCATGTGCAGGGAATTTGAAACCTTTGTGCCTGAGTGTGACAATATATTTGCCTAGAGGCCTGGTGGGTGACGGACGATGAACGAGGACGTCTTTCGGCTGAACGGTTTCCAGACGGGGCCGGTATCTTCTTTGGTCCCGCCCGTATCGATGCGGAGTCCTGCGATCGTCATGAAGACATGGCCATCCCGAGCGTAGATCGTGATCCAGCGCCCGTGACCTGGGGATCCGTAGTTCTTGAACTCGGAAGAGGTCATGGTACGACTAGTAAGACCTGCTTTGTGCAAAATGTTAGAAACAGTTCCGGAGCAGTCGTAGCCTGTGTCTTCGAAGCTAGCGTGGCCACCACCCCAACGGTAGGGCTTTCCTTGGAGCAAGTTGCCAGCCTCCATGGCACGATGAACGGGTGCGGGTGCTTTGGTCGGGGCCCAGGCTACACCATGCTGAATGAGAGCCGTTTGTCCGTGTACGAAATTGTAATGGTAGCGCTCTTGGGCGCGGACTTGAGAGGAATGCGATGACATGCTGCAAGAGCTGAATGCCAGGGCGATACCAGCGGACATAGATGTCAATATAGTGAACATGATAAGTCTATAGGGTGAGCGGTTTCTAGGGCTCGATCCAATCATGGATGGAGCGGTGTTAGAACCGGTCATCTCTAAGGAGTGCCTCTGAAGAAAACTGGTGATCCGTTTCCCGAGGCACTTCATTGAAATGGCCATCAGGTAATGGACGAGATCGGTGGATTTTTTATTCGATGAATTCATTACTTTTCTCATGTAGACTAACGCATGCACGCTAGCGAGAAGCGCGGCGTTGCGCAAGACCGCATGAGACAAGCGTTCTTGTCGATGGACAGACGGGAAAACGCTTCTATGTCTTCATGCAGCGTGCGCGATTCCTTTACCCAGCCCCCTTGGCAGTCCTCGGATCTCGGAATACCCATTCCTGATTCCGCGCATGCGGTATCGGTGGCCATGCCAACCTGGGACAGTGTGGTCGGCTACGAAGAGGATGACGCTAAGGTTATGCGAGCCCTGCAGTGTGGCTATCCACGGTTCTTCTGCCACCCCAAGGTCCAGGCCCTGTTTGATGAGGCAACCCGGCGATTTGCCAGAGCGGGTGAAGCCTCGCTGGTCTTTGGTAGCAAGGCGGCCTGTGAACGATGTCGAGACTTCCTCTGCGTAGAATCGAGAATCGAAGCGTGGCCCGAGAGTGAGGCTTGTGCGCTGGTATTCCCGAAGTCCTCAAGATCGAAGGCCTTACGGTACTGGCGGTATACAGGTGAGATCGTGAGTAGTCGGCAGGCAGAGGCCATGCTCACTGGCCAGGAGGCTTCTGCCGATGGCAAGGCTGCACAGCAACTTCTTAAGCGTCTCGCGTCTTGGTCAGATCAGTCGTCTTCAAATGGGCATCTCTATGCGAGTGGCATGGCTGCGATCTTTGCTGCCTTCCGAGCAGCCATCGATGGTGGTGCGCCTGGCAAGACGATACAGCTAGAGTTTCCGTATGTGGATGTCTTCTGTATTCAAAAGCATCTCGGTGAGGGGGCTCATCTTTTGTTAGGTAATGATTTGGTCTCGGGTCTCGAACGGTATTTGCGTGATGAGTCGATTCGTGCAGTCTTTTGTGAGATTCCCTGTAATCCTTTGACCCGAACCATCGATCTCCCGGAAGTCTCTCGGTTGTGTCGGGCTGCTGGGGTCCCTTTGATTGTCGATGACACGTTGGGGACGATTCACAATGTTGATGTCTATCCGTATGCGGATCTTGTAACGACAAGCCTGACAAAGAACATCTCTGGGATGGGCGACGTGATGGCTGGATCAGTTTGGGTGAGTGAGACCAGCCCTTTCGCCGAGCAGTTTCAGCGATTCTTGTCAGAAGATGAGTCCGCTCCATTGCATCCTCTAGATGTGGACGTGCTTCTAACGAACAGCAAAGATTTCCCCCAGCGCATGCAGGTTATCAATGCCAATGCAAAGCAGTTGGCGAGCTTCCTCGCTGAGCGCGCTGAGGTCGAACGGATCTATTATCCGGACCGTGAGACCGTCGCGAACTATAAGCGATTGCGGCGATCCACAGGAGGCAATGGCGGGCTCATCTCCCTTGTCCTCCGTGGAGGTGAAGAGGCGGCACGTAAATTTTATGACGCTCTTCGCGTGAGCAAGGGGCCTAGCTTGGGAACGAACTTCACGCTCGCGTGTCCTTACACTTTGCTCGCACACTACGAGGAACTTGCCTGGGCAGAATCCTGCGGCGTCTCTCGTAACCTGATCCGGCTCGCTGTGGGAATGGAGCCGCTCGAGGATCTACAGAGTCGGTTCGAGAGCGCGTTTGCGGCAATCTAGGCTTGGCGGCGGCCAATCTTGAGCGTCTCCTTGCAGTAGCGAATGCTACGCTCAAGCTGAGATTTCTGATAGTCTTGCTGTGCCTTACCTTTGTCGACACCATCTGCGGGTTTAAACGGTGCCATGGCTTTGCCGCTCTTGACGAGTTTAAGGAAGCTTGCAAACTCGGGTCCACGAATGTCTTCATAACCATTCCAAAAATCGGCATTGAGGTAATCAAAGTTCTTCGCAAAGCCGGAAATGATTTCTAGTTGGAGAGGCGCGTCTGGGCAGAGTTCGGCAAAACGTGCGACATACGTCTTCATATCTGCGTTGCCATCGCCCATAGACGTCCATTGTACCGCAGCTCCATTCTCTGTTTCCCACACCATCGAATCACGGATCCCTGACGATACCACATAGGGGGCCAGGGTCTCCAAATTGATTAACGGATCTTCTAATGTCCACGTGGCATTGCCGGAATCGATCGTAGCGCCGACATAGTCAGCGCCAGCCTCCTCGATCAGGTCGCGAAGTTGCCAGCCTTGCATGTCGCCGGCATGATTTTCGATGGCGATCTTCACACCTACTTCCTTCGCGTAGTCTTCAACCGCTTTACAGACCTTGACCGTATCTTTCATTCGTGCGGCAAGGCCGCCTTCTGATTTGCGATCACCACTAAAGCCTTGGTAACATCGAGCTGCCTTCGAGCCTAGAGTATGGGCAACTTTGAGAGTAAGTTTCAAGTGCTCTTCGGCAGTGCCCCATTTGTCATTGAAGCGCGTCGCGCTCGGGCAGATGCCTCCAGTGCCGGCCTGAATCTCAAGGCCAAGTCCATCGGCTTTCGCTTTCAAATCTTTGAGGTAGGCTTCGTCATGGCTCTCGTAGACATCGAGGTCTGAGAAGAGGATAGTGTCGACTTTCTGCTCGGATGCGTAATCAAGCAGTTTGTCTGCCTTCCAGCCGAGGTCGCGGATGGAGAAATTGTCGAATCCCAACTTGAGCGGAGCCTTCTGGCCATCAGCAGCAAGTGCGATGCGGCTAGATCCTAGAGTGGCTGCAGTGGTCGTGGCAGAGGTGAGAAACTGGCGTCGATTCATTGTAGAGAAAATTTACGGAGGTGCTTCTAGAGACTCAACTAAAAACGGGTCGTTGGTTGCAGATGGGCGTTGGATCAACCGCCAACTTGATGCATGATGGTGCCCGTCCTCAACCCAGCGATCCTCATTTCTATGCCTTCCACCGTTCACTTGAAAGATGCTCATCTCACCAGCATGGGCCTGGCCAAAGTGGGCAATCAACTTCGAGAAGAACCCCTGCAAACATCGAAGCAGCTGTGTCACTTTGACGAAGAAGAGGCGGAACTTCTGACGATTTGTTTTCTCAAGTCCTTTCGTTCTTTGGAGCTTCATCAGTTTGCCGTGTTGAAGGCGAATGCGGTTTATGGGCATGCCAAGACCATCTTCGAGAACAAAGAAGAGTTGCTGGCGCGAAGCAGTGAGATTGCCCAACACCTTTACACGGAGTCTCGCCATCCGAATATCAAGTCTGGTGACTTGTGTGTGGGCTTGCTAGAAAACTTGATCGTCAATGGCGAGCCGACTCAGGGCCTTTGTATTATCAAATCCGAGAGTAAGGTGCCGTTTCTGCAGATCGCGGTGAAGGATGACGATCTTTGCTTGGTCACGCAGGAGGGTATTTATCCTGACAAGATAGACAAAGGCTGTCTCATTGTGAATAGCAAAGTGGACGAGGGTTATCTCGTCTACGTTTTCGATAAAACGGGTGGAGGGACTCAATTCTGGATTCGTGACTTTCTCGGCGTGCAGCCGTCTGATGGCGATGACTATCACACGCGCCGTTACTCAGAGATGTGCGTGGCCTTTGCCGAGAAAGGCCTGCCCGATGAAGTGAAGGGAGAGCAACGAGTCGAGATTGCCAATCGAGCTTTCGACTATATGGAAGAGAATCGGGAGTTCGAACTCGACGATTTCAAAAAGACGGCCCTAGAAGAACCTGAGCTCATTGAGCAGTTTGATAGTTTTAAAGCCGAGTACGAAGACGAACATGGCCAAGAGCTGGACGACAAGTTTGAAGTGGTCAAAGATGCTGCGCAGAAAGCCAAGAAACGCCTCAAGGCAAGGCTCAAACTAGATACTGGAGCGGACATACGCTTTTCCAGCGGTTTCGTGAAGCAGTCCGAGTTGTTTCTAGAACGCGGCTTTGATGACGATAAGCACATGAAGTTCGTGAAGATCTACTTCCATGAAGAGAACTAAGCGAGGATCTCGTGTACGACTTTGCCGTGCACATCTGTTAGTCGGAAGTCTCGGCCAGCGTAGCGGTAGGTAAGCTGCTCGTGATCGAGGCCTAGCTGGTGGAGAATCGTGGCGTGGAGGTCGTGCATGTGGATGCGACCGTCGACGGCGGTGTCGCCTAGTTCGTCCGTGGAGCCGTAGGCGAGGCCTGCTTTTACGCCGCCGCCAGCGAGCCAGACGGTGAAGCCGCGTGGGTTGTGGTCGCGGCCGTCGTTGTTCTGTGAGAATGGGGTGCGTCCGAATTCGCCGCCCCACCAGACTAGGGTGTCTTCTAGGAGGCCTCGCGCTTTTAAGTCGGCTAACAAACCGGCTACTGGTTTGTCGGTGGCTCGCGCGTGCTCCAGGTGCTTGGGCATATTGCTATGTTGGTCCCAACGCGGGGTGGGGGATTCGTCTGAGTAGTTGACCTGGATGAAGCGGACGCCTTCCTCGGCCATGCGTCGGGCGAGGAGGCATTGGCGGCCGAAGTCGTCCGTGGCCTTCTCCCCGATGCCATAGTTGGCAAGTGTGTTAGGATCTTCTGACGAGAGATCGGTGAGGCCCGGGGCGTTCATCTGCATGCGCCAGGCGAGTTCGTAGGACTCGATCATGGCCTCCGTTGGATCATTGGCGACGGCAGACGGTCGCTGGGCCTGTTGAGCTCGATTCAGGGACTGAAGCAGAGCGAACTGCCGTTGTTGGACATCGTGTTCCCAATGTTGGTTCACGATGTTACGGAAACGTGCGTTCTTGGCCGACTGACCGGCGCTGCCGATAGCGGTGCCTTGATGCACGGCCGGGAGGAAGGCGTTGGAGTAGTTGCGAGGGCCGCCTTTGCTATCAGCGGGATTGATGGTGATGAAGCCAGGGACGTTCTGGTTCTCTGTTCCAAGTCCGTAGCTGATCCAGCTACCCATGGATGGGCGCACGAGGTTGGTTGCCCCCGTATGGAGGAAGAGCGTGGAGGGACCGTGGGCCACGCCTTCTGTGTGCATGCCGTGGAGGAAACAGAGATCATCCACATGCTTGCCAATCTCTGGGAAGAGGTCAGACACCCAGCGGCCCGTTTGTCCTCGTTGATGGAAATCCCATAACGGCTTCATCAACTTTCGTTTGCTCGCCTGACCAAACGTGCCAAAGCGGACGCCGACGAAGTCGTAATCTTTGCCGTGAGATTTCTCGAGCTCAGGCTTGTAGTCAAACGAGTCGACCTGGCTGGGGCCGCCTTGCATGAAGATGAAGATGACGCGCTTGGCCTTGGCCTGGCCTGGGCCGAGGCGCGGTGACAGCGGACTGGCTTTGCCCTGACAGAGTCCTGCGAGCGCGAGGCCGCCGAATCCACAGGAAACCTGTTGGAGCATCTGGCGACGGGTTGGCTGAGCGAAAGACATGTTAGTGGAGATTACGGAAATCGACGGAAGCGAAGAGAGTCTGAATTAAGGCGGTCCAAGCTTGATCGTCCGATGATTCGGCTAGGTAAGTCAAGGCAACTTCGCGCTCTTGGGAGGTGGGGCCGCGGCTGAGAATGTGTCTGTACGCGGCCTCGAGGCGGGTAATTGGGCTCTTGTGCACGTCGGCTAGCTGTGTAGCGACAGCCTCCGCCTGGGCGATGACAAGGGGGCTGTTCATTAGAAACAGGGCTTGGGTGGCCAAGGTAGTTCTGGTTCGACGTCCCTGGGTCATGTTGGGATTGGCAGCATCAAATAGATTGAGTATTTCTAGGCGCGCATTGCGAAACGCCGGCGCGTAAACAGCGCGTCTGCGAAACTCGCCAAACTTGTAGCCGTTGTCATAAGCGCTGAATTTGCTAATCGTTAGTCCGCCAACGGCGAGATCAAGATCGCCTGCGATTTGGAGGATGGCATCGCGCAAGCTCTCAGCGGATAGTGCGCGAGAATGCGCACGGGCGAGGAGACGGTTCTCTGGATCTCCGGACTCGGCCCCGTAATTCGAACCCAACAGAAATGCCTTAGAGATGACGAGGTCACGCACGAGGCGCTTGGTGGACCATGCACCGGTCGTTTGAAATTCAGAGGCCAGGTAATCAAGCAACTCAGGGTGGGACGGCGTCTCTCCCGTACGTCCAAAGTTGTCGACCGTGCGGACGAGTCCTTGGCCAAAGACGTGATGCCAGAGCCGGTTCACATACACCCGCGTGGTCAGAGGATTGCCAGAGTGAGTGAGCCAATCTGAAAGCGCCTGTCGGCCACTAGCGGTTGCTTTAAGCTGGGGATGTGGTGACTGACCCTTTGGTGTGGCTGCGATCAGGAAGCCGCGCTTGACGGGTTTGCCCAGGTTTCGAATGGCGCCACGGATATGGACATGACAATCGGCAATCTCTTTCGGATCCTCCTCACTTACGGACATTACTTTGGGCCGACTGGGGGGAGCCGTCTTTTTAAAGGCTTCAATCGCTTTCTTTAGTTTCTTGGCCTGTGCCTTGTTCTTGCGTTCGGCGAACGCAAGTTGAGCGCGGCGTTTCTCAAGTTCGCGTTCGTAGCTTAATTGCGCCGCGTATCCGGGGCCAGGCAGCGGAGTTTCTACGAAACCTGATACATTGCCAGGAGTGATGGTCTTCGTGCTTCGAAAGATCCCGGCGAGGGCGTAGTATTCCTCAGTGGAAACGGGATCGAATTTGTGATCATGACATCTTGCGCACCCGAGCGTCATGCCAAGGAAGGCTCTTCCCATGGTGTCGATCTGTTCATCGATGACCTCCATGCGAAGCAGTTCTTTGTCTTGGAGTTCGTAGTTTGTTGGGCCAAGCGCGAGGAAGCCGGTGGCGACAAGACGCTCACTCTGGCGTGGAGCGTTTAAGGGGTCCTGTTGAAAGAGTATGTCGCCGGCGAGATGTTCGCGAATGAGATCGTTGTGAGGGATGTCCTCATTGAAGGCGTCGATGACGTAGTCTCGGAATCGCCAGGCTTCCTTAAACATCAGGCTGCGGCCACCGCCGCTGGACTCGGCGAAACGAGTCACATCGAGCCAGTGTCTACCCCAGTGTTCTCCATAACGAGGCGACGCGAGAAGCCTGTCCGTTTGCCGTTCCCACGCATTGACAGAGTCGTCGTTGAGAAACACATCGATTTGATCGGGCGACGGAGGTAGGCCAGTGAGTACGACCCAAAGTCGACGCAGTGCTGTGTGAATGTCAGCGTCTGGAGCAGGCTTAATCCCTTCGGCTTGGTGTTCTTTGGCAAGAAACTGATCCACGGGGCCGTGGCTCCAATCGCCACCGTTATTTTTGGGTGGCTTCTGAGACTTCTCAATGGGGCGGAAAGACCAGAAATCACTGGTGACCACGTTGCTCTCAGGTTTCGAGTTCGATGTCGGAGCTTCCCTTGGGTCATAGGCACCTTGTGCGATCCACTCAAAGAGGTGGTCTCGATCACTGGTAGATAATCGTTTCTCCGGTGGCATCTGGAGGTCGGTATTCTTGTAGCTGACTGCCTTAAGAAGTAGACTATGACTTGGTTCTCCCGGTGTGATGGCTGGACCACTGTCACCACCCTCGGACCAACCCTCTCGCGAGTCTAGCTGGAGCCCTCCTTTCGCTTTACCGGATTCGTGAGAGTGACACTCGTAGCAGTGTTTAATCAATAGCGGGCGAATGTGTTTCTCAAAGTAAGCCGCAGAGTCACCGATGCCTTGCACTGTCCAGGGGAACAGCAAAGGCAGGCAAAGAAGGATTGAGAGCGCTTTTGGCATGGGAGCGCTCTTTCTAACCCTGGCGCTGGCCGAAAGTCACTCGCGGAATTCAGGCCTTCTGGGGGAGTAGAATGGTGAATCGCGCGCCTTGGAGGGGCGATTTGGAGACGGTGATGGTGCCTTGATGTTGATCGATGATTCGCTTGGTGATGGCTAGCCCAAGGCCTGTGCCGCCGGTCTGGCGATCGCGGCTAGGATCAAGACGGACGAATGGTTCGAAGATTCGTGCCGTCTGATCGTCTGGGACGCCGAAACCATCGTCATCGATATGTATCTCGACTAGAGAGTCTCCTGGGATCACCTGTACGGAAATGTGGCTCTTAGCGTGCCGCATGGCGTTCATGAGAAGATTCTCCAGCACGCGGGGAAAGTACTTTCGACTCACAGGGGCCTCAAGTGTTGCCATGCCTTCAGGGAGAGTTTGAGTGGTAATATTGAGCTCAGGGCGGAACCGTTGCACGCGTCGCTCGGTTTCGCTCACCATGGCGAGAAGGTTCAGGGATTCGAGGTCTAGGGCTTGGGCTCCATCCTCAAAACGGAGGAATGTGAGGAGCTCTTCCAACAACGCGTCCATGTCCGCGAGGTCTTCGTTGAGAGAAGCGATCCTACGTTGGCGGTCCTCCTCGGTCTTGGACTCTGCCAGCATTTCGAGGGCGAATCCGATTCTTGAGGTGGGTGTCCTCATTTCGTGAGAAACGGCTTGGATAATTTGGCGTTGTGAACCTAACAGTTCCTGAATACGGTCGGCCATGGAGTTGAGGCGCTGGCTCAATCGGCCTAGGGCATCCTTTCCTTTGATGTCGACACGGGCGCTGAGATTCCCATCTGCGATTTCTGCTAGAATGGCTTCTTGGACACGAAGCTTCTTCACGAGTGGACGCACGATGAAGAACCCTGCGACGCCGATGATGAGTATCATTTGGACGACGCCGCGGCCCATGTAGCGTTCCTCGTCCTCTTCGTACTCTTTGATCAGGCTCTCGTCAGACTGGATCATGACACCGAATGGTTTGTCGCCTAGATCAAGAAACAAACGTTTCGTCTTGCTGTCACTCGGTCGGGTCGTCGCAACTTCAGTGAGATTGTCGACTGTAACGATATGAATGGGTAGGCCCCTTTCTTTCTCGATCTCTTCCAGGGCTGCCTTTGCTTCCGCTTCGTCCATTCCCCCGAGCCGTTCGTCTAGCGTGCCTGCAAGCTTATGGAGTTGCTTGATCGCTTTGGGTTCGAAGAAGCGTTCTTCCCAGACTTTCGCTAGCCTAACGAAAGCTATAATCGAAGCCATGATAGCGAGGAAGATGACTACGATGATCCGAAGATAGAACCTTGTCATAGCTAGGGAGCGAGCAGGTAGCCCACGCTGCGGATGGATTTGATACGGGAAGGTTGTTTGCCGTCATCACCGAGTTTCTTGCGTAGACGAGTGATGCGGAGGTCCGCAGAACGATCCAAACCATCATAGGGCATGCCGATCACTTTCTCGAAGATCTGATCTCGGGTCACCACTTCGCCCGGACGTTGAGCTAGGAACCAGAGTAGATCGAACTCTGCGGTAGTTAGGTAAATAGGATGGCCTTTCAGGAGCACGCTTCGTTGGGTTGCGTCTATTTGAAGATTCGTTAACTCGATGAGTGCGCACTCTTCCGAAATCGTTCTTGGTGTCTCATTCAGTTGGACTCGTCTTAGTAGGGTCCGCATCCGGGCGAGGAGGAGCCGGGGGCGGACTGGCTTACTCATGTAGTCGTCTGCCCCCGTCTCTAGGCCGATGACTTCATCGACCTCTTCGCTTCGAGCGGTTAACATGAGGATCGGCCCGTCAAAGTCTGGGCGGACTCGTTTGCATACCTCAAAGCCGTCCAACCCTGGCAGCATGACATCGAGAATAACGAGGTCGTGCTTGTCTGTTAGAATACGATTGGCTGCGGTATCGCCACGGGATTCGACGTCCACCTCGAATTGGTCGCTCTCAAGATACTCCTTAACCAGGGCTGCTAGTTTTAAATCATCCTCGACCAGCAGAATCCTCGGCTTTGCGTGTCGCGCTCTTCCATCTCTCATTACCTTAGACTGGAGTCACGCGTTGTCGGGAAGGAATTTGTTGCCGTTTGTAGGAGGTCTGCCCCTAGGAATCTGCTGGCGTCTGATAGGTGGGCCAGTCTTCGCGTAGCTTTCGCCTGAGATCTGCGGCGCGTTGGGCTTCACCCATCTTATCAAAAGCGACGGCGGCTTTCTCGATGGCGATGGGCGTGACCAGGGGATCTTTAAACATCCTGCTAGGGATGACGTAATACTTGGAGGCTTTCTCGTGCTCGCTTTGTGCCATGGCGATGTCTCCCAATAAAATCCAAGCTTGGCCGTAAGTACGGCCCTGTTTCTGCAGTTGCTGAACTTCTTCCGCTGCAGCTTGGGCCTCTTTGAATTTGCCGGTCTTACTCAGCGCGGTGGCTTTGTGAAGCAAGGCTTTTGCGCGCTCATCAGAGGTTGGTTCAGTGGCTAGATAGTGGTCGAACGGCGCAAGAGATTCTTCGTATTTGCCCGAGTTGAGGTAGGCTCGCCCGAGGAAGCTCCATGCCAATGGCCACGTGTCTTTTGGAGCGTCGGGTTTGGCCACTTGCTTCAGGTAACGTGCCGAAGCCTCAAACCTATCTTGTTGAAAGAAGCGAGTACCTAACCAGAGCCATAGCTTCGGTGGGATAAGATTTGTCTTGGGATCCCTTGCAAGAAGGAGATCCACTTGTTTGGCTGCATTGTCAGAGTCCCCCAAGCGCCAATGGGCGACGATGATACGCTGTGTGCTCGGAATCGTGTAGGTGTCCCCGTCAAGTTCGCGCGCTTTGGATAGGGGTTCGACACATTCTTCAAACTCGCTTTGCTTGTAGTGAGCATCGCCGATGAAGAAGTAGGCTTCTGAGGTACCTTGACCATCGGGGAAACGATTTAGAAGAGCCGTGAAGGTCTTGATTGTTTCGGGGCGGTTCTCCAGCTCTACCTGGATGAGGGCTTTTTGTTGCAGCGCAAGATAGACGAGATTCTCGTCCGCATTCGTAGCGATGAGGGCATCGAAGTCTTTCACAGCGCTGCGGTAGTCTTTTCCTTTGCGAAACGCTTCGCCCCGTTTCGCAAGAACTTTAGGAAGTAGATCCGGATACTGTTCTCCATACTTCGTCGAGAACGTGTAGAAAGACTGGATACCCTTGCCGTGCATGCCGGCTTCCGTCTGAGCCCATCCCAGCTTGTACATGACCATTCCGTGATACTTTTCAGGAATCATTTCTAGGTTGATCGCGGCGTAGGCATCTGCTGCTTCCTTGTAAGTCTTGCTGGTCTTCTGCTTACGACCAAAGAGAGACTCAGCCTGTAAGAGCAGCGCCAAGTGATAATACTGATGGCCAATGCCTTTCTGGCGTTGTTTGATTAGGTAGTCGCGGGTTTTCGCATCCAGGAAGGGGCTCTTGTCTTTGTAGAGACAGTAGAGGTGTCGATAGCCGGCCTCTCGTGCTTCCTTGGCATCGGGGTTCAGCCTAACCGATTGGTCGTAGAGTGAAGCGGCCTGCCGATATTTCTCAAGGCGGCGAAAAGCATGAGCGACCATGAGCATCACAGGTGCCTGGTTTTCGAGGCCAGTATGACTGTTGTTGTAGGAGATCCGCCGGCTTTGGAACTGATCGATAAGCTCCTGGTAGTTCCCTTGCTCATAGAAAAGGTGGAGAAGCCCCCAGAAAGCCTTGGGATGCCAGGGAGTGGCGTCCTGGGTTTCTACTGCGAGGATTTCCTCGTAATACTGCTGGGCCTCTGTTTGCATGCCCAACTTGGCTGCCATCAGTCCGGCTTTGGTCACGGCCTCAGCGCGAATCTTCGGCGGTGTGGGCGGTTTGGATAGCTTCGAGAAGGTTTCGTAGGCCTGCTGAAACTTGTTCTTCTCGACGTCTATTCGAGCTAGCATAATGGCTGAGGCGTCGCGGTATTTGTGGTCTTCAGGATCGGAGGCGAGTTTTAGAAAGAGCTCTTCAGCACGGCGGAGATTTCCAAGTTGCTGGAGGCACTGAGCACGGAAATAAGAGGCTGATTTCCTCACAAGATCTTTTGTGGCTGTGCGGCTGGCGATTTCGAAGTTGCCTACGGCGATATCGTATTCTTGGCGTTCCCAGTGGATGTACCCCAGCCGGTAGGCTGCGGCACCGACATGCTCTCCACGTTTGAACCTCGATAGCAGCATTCGGTAAGTCGCTTCGGACTCAGCTAGCTTGCCCAGTTTCATTCGAGCTTCAGCTAGTCCATAGTAGGCGGCCTGAGCGTTCGGTTTGTGAGGGTAGGTTTCCAGATAGATGCGGTACTGTCTCTCAGCTTGTGGCCAGAGTTCGTACTTGGCCACGAGTTGGGCATGTTCGAAGAGGTCAGCTTCTGGATTGGCAGAGTGCTTTGGCGCAGGCGGGACCCTGACCGGGGCCCGGGGAGCTTTCGGTCTAACCTTGGCGGGTCGAACAACTGATTTGCTAGGGTCAAACTTGATCGTGTCGTCTGAAGTCTCAGGAGATTCTTCTGCTGGTGGAGCTGGCGACTCCCCGTTTGGTGTTGTGGTCGTCTCGGGTAAAGGCTGTATTTGGCCTTCTTCGATTTCAGGAAGAGGCTCTGTGGCCGCTGTGCTAGGATCTCTTGGCTGTTCAAGCGGAGATTCCGTGATCTGATCGTCTTGAATTAGCGTCGGCTCTTGACCTCGAGAGGTCGTGGCTACCAGTAGGACCACTAACGCGAGTAAAGCGAGGGTCGATTGAAGGGATGGGCGCTTCATGGATTGTCGGAGGGCTTTGTCGTCGTGGAGAAAGCTACGTTATAAATCTTTGCCTTGTGGCAGATGTTGAGCACGCGGACGATGTGCTTGTAGTCTACGGCTTGATCCCCACGAAGAATGATCGATTGATCGGGGCGAAGTTCGGCCACGAGTTGGAGAGCGTCCAACAATTCGGTGTCTCCCATTTCCGCTGAGTTGACGACGACGCGTCCATCCTCGGTGACGTTGATGATCTGTTCTCCGAAACGTCGCTTGGGATCCTGGCTTTCATCCGCAGCAGGGACACTGATATCGAGCTCATTCTCGAAACGTGCGTAGCTCCAAGTGACCAAGAAGAAGATCAATAGCAAGAAGACGACATCGATCATCGGGGCCAACTGGAGAGTGGCAGGCGCGGTCTCGTTGGTATTGCGGAACTTCATTGCTCTATGTTAGAGTCCTTGCGGGTCGATCGTACGATCTTTGATCGAATACTCCGAGAAGTAGTCAGGCTCAAGCTGTGTTGGGTAGGGAGAAAAGGGTTGCTGAGCAGATTGCGGATTGGCACCAGGTTGGGATACGGGTGAAGCCGTGCTCCGCTTATACTGTGCAGCTAACAATGCCACGAGGTGCGTGGCGGCTGCTTCCATTTCTGCGATGAGGCGTTGGACGCGCCCGCGGAAAATTGAATAGAAGATCATCGCGGGAATGCCGATTACAAGTCCGCCAGCGGTGGTGAGCAGAGCCTCGGAAACGCCAGTGGCCAGCACATTCTGTTTATCTCCCATCACCGTGATACTCCCAATGCTACGAAATGATTTGATCATGCCAACGACGGTGCCTAACAAACCAATCATCGGGGCAATGCTGCCGATGTCTGCGAGGTAGGTGATCCGTTGGTGAAGAAGACTAGTTTGCCGGGTACCTTCAGCCTCAGTAACCTCTCTAACTTCCTCAAAGGTCGCGGTTGGATTCTTGGTCGCAAAATCCAGGGTCTTCTCGGTGATTCTCGCGATGGACTCATTGTGCCGGTTGCAGACCGCAAGCAGTCCAAGGTAGTCTTGCTTTCGAATGAGCGCGTCGGCAGCATTCATGAACTTGTCACTGACGATTGCTCCTTGGCGGATGGTGAGCAGGTAGAAGATGACGAGAAAGACGGCCGCGATACTCAGGGCAGCGAGCGGGTAGAGCATGACACCTGCCGACTCAAGGATTTCGAGAAAGGTGGCCGGGTTGCTGGTTTCTGGCGCGGTGCTGGGCACGGCCTCCTGAGCTTGGATCGTTCCTAGGAGCAGCCCATTAGCTAGAAGGAGTGAGTTACGGAAAGATTTCATGCAGGATACGTGTATCGTAGCGGCCACTGCAGAGGATGCAACCGGACAGCCGCTGGCTACAGACGGGGTTGACCATCGCTTTGTTCACCTGAAATTTGTGACAAGATGGCGTACTTTGCAACCTTGGTTCGGCGGGGCAAGCGTGTTCCTATTTACTGATGAAACGATCCCTTTGTCTCAGCTTGGTCGCTTTTCTTTTAAGCGGTGCGCCCGCTCTTGCAGCCGAATTCGCCGGATTTGCCCGGAAGAACCTCGTCGCGTGGTGCATCGTGCCGTTTGACGCCACCAAGCGTGGACCCGAGGCCCGGGCAAAGATGCTCAAGAAGCTAGGAATCACTCGCTCGGCTTTCGATTGGCGTGCCGAGCACGTGTCCAGCTTCGAGGCCGAGATCCAGGCCTATGCTGTGAATGGGATCGATTTCTTCGCTTTCTGGGGAGCCCATGAAGAGGCATTCTCACTGTTTCAGAAATACAAACTCACACCCCAGATTTGGCAGACGGCTCCGAGCCCCGAAGGTGAAACAGACGCGATCAAGGTCAGCCGTGCGGTCGAGGCCCTCTTGCCACTGGTTGAGAAGACGCGTAGTTTGGGCTGTCCGCTAGGTCTTTACAACCACGGGCATTGGGGAGGGGAGCCGAAGAACCTTGTGGCTGTTTGCCTGGCATTGCGGGAAAAGTACGCCGCGAAGCACGTGGGCATCGTTTACAACTTTCACCATGCCCATGAGCAGCTTCCTGACATTGAGGACTCACTTAAACTAATGACGCCCTATCTGCTCTGCCTCAATCTTAACGGCATGAACGACAAGCCGGAACCGAAGATCCTTCAAATCGGAAAAGGCAAACACGATGCGCGCTTGCTAGAAATGGTGGCGCAGCTGGGCTATGATGGACCCATTGGTATTATTGACCATCAGAGCGAGCGAGATACAGAGGAGTGCCTTCGAGAAAATATCGAAGGTCTCGAGGCGTGGCAGAAAGCTGTTCGTCGCTAGTTAGTCCTCGATTGCGTCGTAGATGAGCTTCTTCAATCCGAATTCGAGATTGAAGTTGAAGGGCATGGTCTGCTCCATCGTGATGACGATCAGTTCATCTTTGGGCGAGATCCAGTAGTGGGTGCTTGCGGCACCTCCCTAATCGTACTCGCCCAATCTTGAACCGGAATCCCACTCCGAATCCCCAATTCTGACAGAGAAACCAAGACCGAATCCAAGGCCGGGGCGTTCGTCGCCAACGCCAATGAATGGAATAGATTCGGAAAGCTGATTCGTGGTCATCAGGTTGACAGTTTCCTGCTTGAGATAGCGCTTCCCCTCGAATGTGCCCCCGTTGGCAATCATCTGAAGGAAGCGTAAGTAGTCGCGGGTGGTGGAGACAAGCCCGCCTCCGCCGGACTCCATCTTGGGTGGTTTGAGATAGCGGCTCTTCTTAGGGTGATCGATGACTAGCAAGCCAATCGTGTGGTTTTCGGCAAAGCGATCAACCTTGTCTGCTGGGACATGGAAGCCGGTATCTTTCATGTTTAGCGGCTTGAAAAGGCGTTCTTGGAGAAAGTCCCCGAAGCTCTTGCCGGACGCTTTCTCGACTAGGCGACCAAGCACATCGGTGGCCACACTGTACACCCAACGTTCGCCGGGGTGATAGAGTAGTCGAAGTTTGCCTAACGATGCCCTCATGTCCTCCAGGCTACCAGTGAGAACGCCAGCTTTCTAATAGGCTTTGTCAACGTCCGTGTCCCCAAAGAGGCCGTAGGTAAGACCTGCGGTTTGACGTATGAGATCCTCCACGGTCATGGGACGTTTCGGGGCGACCTTCTCGCTACCATTGGTGACCTTGTACCTCTCTCCATGCGGGAAGGTAGCCGGAAACGGGGGCCTTGAGGTCGAGCTTGCCCTTCTCGACTAACATGAGCGCGGCGGCGGTGGTCATCGACTTGGTCATGGAATAGATCCGGAAGATCGTATCCTCAGTCATGGCCTCGCCCGTCTCTTGATTGCGTTTGCCGAAGGCCTTGAGATAAGCAATCTTGCCACGTCGAGCGACCGCGATGACACCACCGGCGAGATCTTTCTTGGCGATGAATTTCTCCACCACGTCGTCGATCCTAGCAAGCTTGTCAGAAGACAATCCGAGCGTCTCTGGTCTGACAACAGGCAGCGATTCGGCGTGGGCGCTGAGGGCCGTTGCCAGAAGAACGGAAAGAACGAGGGTTCGTTTCATGAGGCTCAAGGTCGATCGCGTGCAGTTCTAGTGGAGTTCCTTGATGCGAATCTTTCGCCAGGCGACATCGTATGGGCCGGTGCCCTTCTTGATGCCATGCACTTGAAGGCCAATGAAGCCTTTCGCGTGGGTCTCGTAAATAGGTTCATCAGTAAGATCCCCGATCATGTGGCCATTGATCCATGTCTGAATGCGAGAACCTTTGGCGACAATGCGGTACTTGTTCCACTCGCCGTCCTTGAATACTTTGTGACGTTTTAGGTGATCCTTGGTTGTGAGCCAACCACGCTTCGTGCCTTCGCCGTAGACATACCCAGATTCGCCTCCGGTCTCGTTGCTTGCCATGATTTCCACTTGAGGGCCGTTCACGCGACCGTCACCATCCTTTGATTGCGAGCGAATTTGGACTCCCGAGTTGAGCTTGTTGTGAACTTTGACCTCGAACTCCAATTCAAAGTCGCCATATAATTTATCGGTGCAAAGAAATGAATTGGGGCTGCCTTCCGTGGTCCGTCCAACGATCGTGTCTCCTTCGATTCGGTAGTGGGCGAGTCCATTCCTTGGTGTCCACCCTTTGAGATCCTTGCCGTTAAACAGGGAAACCCAACCGTCCTTGTGGTGAGCTGCGAGAGCTGACGTTAGAGCTAGGGCTCCGATAAGTAAAATCTGTGTAACAATGTTCATTGAGAGATCATAGCTCTCGACTAAAACTAAGCCAAGTACGATCTCTCATCGCTTCTCATCGCGTAGGAGTGGTATCACCGTGATGGATGACAGCATGACAAAGCCGAAACAGACCCAGGCAAAAGCGGAGACGCCGTGTTCTCTTAGTAGGTAGTAGCCGAGCCACGGTGTCAGGATACCTCGGATACCCGTGAAGAAGGTATGCACCGACATGTATTCACCGACATGGTCTTCAGGAGCGAGTTTGGTTACCCAGAGATTCCAGGCGATATTGCCGCCGCCGCGGAAGAGACCCAACAGGGCTGCTCCGAGATAAAGTCCACCGATATGAGGACTGAGATAGATCACTAACACCGCAATCGCTCCGACTGCATTAAGAACGAGCCGAAGCCGAAAGAAGCGGACTTTGTCGAACCAGCTAGCCCATACGTAAGTGGTCGCCAACTGAATGGTCGTGGGAATGCCAATGCTAATGAGACTGATCGTGCCTGAGTCGTAGGCCAATCCGTAGCGAGGGTTCGCTAGGTACTCGACGAGCAAGACGCCTGACATGAGCATGCCTATCCCGACGAACATCCAGGCTATTATGGCGAGCGCAAATCGCTTGTCTCTTCCTAACCAATGAAAGGCTGCCCAGTAGGATTGTCTTGGAATGCGCCCCATGGACTTGAGCTGCGGATGAATTGGGATGCACCACAGGAAGACGGCGGTCATGAGGAAGGCTGCTGGAGCTAGCCAAAGGGCCAATCGCAGGTCTTGTCCTGTTTGAGCGGCATGCTCGAGCCATCGACCGATGGCGTAGCCAATGACAACGGCAGAGAGCCCCCTCACAATGGCGACCAAGGAGAACAGCCGGCCGCGTCGATCCGAAGGATAATTTGCTCGATAGAATTGCGTGACGAGGGGCGGGGTCCATGACCACATGCACGAGGCGATGGCGATGCTGATGGCAAAGATCGTGGCCGTCTCGGTAGACGAGGCAACCGCCAGGGCGATGGCTGCAGTGAAGAAGGTGATCGAGGCGACGCGGGAGGGGGCCTGGTGCCAGCGATGGGCGAAGGCAACGACGAGGAATCCTAGCAGCAACCCGCCGCGCTGGCTGCTCATGACAGCCGATTTCAGCGTATCATTCGCATCGTAAACCTTGATGAGAAAGTATAAAAGAAAGGTTGTGGAGAAGGCCTCGATAATGCCCCCGGCCATAAGCGCGCGGGTCAGTTCCAATCGGAACGTGCGCTTGGTAACATTCGGGTCGGCCACGGTCTTTCCCAACGGTGAAGAACCTGCTGGACGCAAGTCCTTTGGAGTTTCTCATTTCGGGATTCCCATGGAGAACGAGATCCGCTAAGACGCCAACATGTTGAATCGCGATCCGAAGTATCCTCTCCTGGTGAAGCCGCAGCCTCAGGCTGCCGATGGTGTCTATCAATGCATTAAGAGGGAGGAGGCGGGTTGGGAGTTTCTCAACTTCGGTGCACGCGTCCTGAAGGAAGGCGACGTTTGGGAGGGTGAGACCGGCGACCACGAGTACGGGATCATTCTTCTGAGCGGAAATTATCGTGTGGAAACCAAGACTGATTCTTGGCGAACGACGAACGGCCGTAAAGATGTCTTCAGCGGCATTGCTCACACGCTCTACTTGCCACGGCATACCGAATTCCGACTCACAGCGGAGAGCGAGTTGCTCGATATTGCTTATGGTTGGTGTGATGCCGATCAAGATCATCCCGCGCGTTTTAAGACGCCGGAGGAAGTGGTGATTGAGATCCGCGGTGGCGACAACGCGACAAGGCAAATCAACAGCTTGATCGAGCCGGGCTTTGACTGCCAGCGATTGGTCAGCGTGGAAGTTTACACACCGTCTGGGAACTGGAGCTCGTTTCCCGCGCACAAACATGATGAACGTCTTCTAAACGATGATGGCTCAGTCAAAGAGGCTCGATTGGAGGAAACCTACTTTTACAAAATTGAGAAGCCGCAGGGATACGCGATCCAACAGGTCTATACATCGGATCGGGAACTCGATGAGATGGCTTATGCTAGGACCAACGACGTCGTTATGGTGCCGCGTGGTTATCATCCGGTGGTCGCAGGGCATGGCTACCACTGTTATTATCTAAACTTCCTCACTGGAAGTGACCAGTCTCTTGCCAATACGGATGATCCTGATCACGCCTGGATCTACGATTCGTGGACGGGGAAAGACACTCGCATTCCGCTTGTAACGGCTGAGATGAATGCTGCTTCGGCATAGGGGCCCGGCTCTTTTCGTGCGGCTTTCCAATGTCGTAACCAACAAGTGCCTGGGGCAGCAGCGACTATGGAAAGTCGCGATAAGGGCTCCGTTAGAATCGTCCGGCGACCAAGTTGACAAACCGTAGGCCCCGAGGCGTTAGGGCCTTGCCGGAACTGGTCAACCGCTTGCGAGTTTGATAACTGTGGGGATAGGGCGATTCTTTGACCCAGGTCACGAGAGGCTGTGACAGGCCGACATTTGGTGTCATGCTTTTGATCGCGAGCGGCACGCCCGAGCCGTCAAAGCTGATTTCCCAGGCGGAGCCTGGTGCGCTGCGGTCAGTGTTTAACCAGCGATAACGTCGAGCAATCTCCAAACGACTGCCGTCTTTAGGTATGGCAATTTTGTAGTGGGGTTTGCGACGTTTGAGAAAGTCGCGCACGGTTAGACCTGGTTGGGCGCGACAAGCCATGAAGTAGTCGGACACGGGGATGCCTACCATGTTGAGGCCATTGAAGATTCCGTGAGGATTGCCCGTGCTGTCTATGGAGCCGTGCCATTTATTGAATTGGCTGTCTAACAGAAGGTTTAGCTCGAAGTGTAGGTGAGCCCTTTCTCTGTTTAGGCCAGGTCCAGTGTAGCCCATGACCCCGAGCGGTGAGCCGGCGCGCACCGTCTGACCGACTTCGGCCTTGGCCAGGGAGAGATGTGCATAGAGACTATAGTAGAGTCCATCTTCACAAACGTGCTCGACGACGACATACTTCCCGTAGGAGGAACGGCTGGTGATGGGATTCACATGCACGACACGACCGGGGCCACAACTCCAGACGACGTCTAAAGGATCCCCCCGCGAGTCGCGCCGTGTTGGCTTGATGTCCAGGCCCTCATGAAACTTTGCGTAGATGACTTTCCCTCTGCTCTTCACCGGCGAGCGAACAAAACCATACTGTCCCCCCTGCCAAACGGTGTAATCTTTCCCTTCCCAGTGGCGCGGAACATACATGAAGAAGTCGTCGTAGTCGCCCGTGAAGAGCGAGCGATTCGCCGTGGGCAAGATCCACTCTTCTGCCTGCGCAGAACTCAGGCAGAAGAGCAGGCTTGCCGCGATTCCCAACGCGACCCTTCTCACACCGCAGAGCCACATTTATTGAAACTGCGCAAATTTCTTCTCGAACATAGACATGTCTTCGGGCTTGAGCTTCTCCCAAATGACGATTTGGCCATCATCGATATAGCGATCAACCCGAGTAACTGAGCGTGGTTCGCCTGCGACGATGGAAAGCATGAGTTTGCTGTAATGCGTTTGAGAAATTTCCTGGAGGGCATTTCTCCCAGCCGTAGTGAGGCGGAAGACAGCGCCCCAACCACCATCATCTCCATCAAAAGGAGCAAAGGATTGGATTTGCCTGTAATGGATGGTTGGTGATTTATCGTAGTAATGCCCGGTGCCTGCTGGCCATTCAAAGACCCGTTTGGACCCAGCGAACTGCGGATCTGCCTCAACGTGGAACGACACGACATGCTTTGACGGCCGCTTACCCATGCCGAGACAACCGACAGCTAGAGCGATGGTGAGCAGGAAGAAAAGACGACGTTTCATGGGCTAAACAAATCGCGAATCAGCAATGATTGCAATGGGAAATTAGCTTGGAACAATGGCGCTTGCAAAACTTGAAAGCCTTGTGCTGAAATCCGTAGCAATTTAGAAGTTGCCGTCTATAGAAGCTTCATTAATTGACTGAGAAACTTATATTTTAAGCCAAGCGAGACCAGGACCACCTACTAGCACTATGACCGAGAACGAACTGCCATCCAATCTGAAGAACCTCTGGGACAAGGCCGTGAAGTCCATGCGGGCTCAGAATTACGATTACGTAGCGCAATTACTCCTCCCCATCGTGAAAGCCGAACCTCGGTTCCTTGATGCTCGAAGTGCTTTGCGTAAGGCGCAAGTGGCGAATTCCAAAGGTAAGAAGGCAGGACTTCTTTCTGGAGGTGCGGCAATGAAGGCCGCAATGAAGCTTAAGCCCTTGGTTCAAAGCGATCCTGTGGCTGCCCTGGGCTCCATTGAGGACGAACTCAATAGCTCACCAGGCAATAAGGCTCTGAACGAACTGCTCTACGACGCTGCCATGGCTGCAGAGATTCCCGGTGTGGGCTTGCTTGCCCTGGAGACCTTGAAAGGGGCTAATCCGAAGAATACAGTCATTTTGAAAAAGATTGCTGTCCACCACGCCGGTCAAAAGAACTTTGGTGCAGCGGCGGATGCCTATCAAGCCGTGTCTGTGATCGATCCATCCGACCTCGAAGCGATCAACGGCTCGATGAAGATGACGACGCAGAAGTCGATGGAGGAAAACAAGCTCGAAGAGGGTGGTAAGAAACGTGACGAAGAAGAAGCAGCTCGGCTTGAGATGGAAGATCGTGACGTTGGTTCGATGACGCCGGATCAGCGTGCGCGCCTTCTAGAAAAGCTCCTCGCGGATTACGCTGAGAATAACGAGGACATCATCGTCGTGAAGAAGATCGCTTCGGTTTACGAACACGGGGAAGATCTTGCTTCGGCGGCCTCTTACTACGAGTGGGCCTTGCACCTCTCTCCCGGTGATACCGCCATGCAGAGCAAGATTACCGGGATTAAAGACCGCCAGCGGGATGTCGAATTCAAGGAGATGGAGGATGCCCTTGCCGCTAACCCAGATGCTCCAGACGCGGCAGACAAGCGCGCGCGTCTCGACGAACTGAAAAAAGAACGTCTCATGCAGAAGGTGGATTATTTCCGTGATCAAGTGGAGCGCAACCCAACTGATCCGCAGCTTCGCTATTCGTATGCAGAATATCTTTACGCGGTGGATCAACCGACCGAGGCCATTCCTGAATTGCAGCGGGCTAAGAGTAACCCTCACGTTCGTACAAAAGCCCTCCTCTTGTTAGGCAAATGCTTTGGTTCGAAGAACATGGATGATCTCGCGATCACCCAGTTACAAGAGGCAGAGAAGGAGTTGAGCGCCATGGATGGCACGAAGAAAGACGTCATGTATGAGCGTGCTCTTCTTCACGAGAAGCTCGGCCAGAAAGATGAATACCTTGAGGCTCTCAAGCAGATCTACGAAGTGGATTACGGTTACCGTGATGTCGCGAAGCGTGTGGAATCCTCTTACTCGTAAGCTTCCTATCTCAACAGATTATACGATCAAGTCGACCGCCATCTTGGAAACAGGGTGGCGGTTTTGATGTCTGACAAGAAACTATCGATCCCTTTACCGTCTACTGGCCCCATGACTCTCAGCGAACTGGAAACTCTTTCAAAACTCCCTCTTTTTGAACTCCTCAAACGGTCTCGTGCAGTCCATGAGGCTCATTGGGAGAAACAAGAGGTGCAACTCTGTACGCTCTTAAGCATCAAAACGGGTGGTTGTAGTGAGGATTGTTCTTACTGCGCTCAGAGCGCGCGTTACACTACTGGCGTGGATGCAGAGCGTCTCCTGAGCAAGGACGCTGTTATGGAAAATGCGCACGCAGCCAAGGCCAACGGTAGCACGCGTTTCTGCATGGGCGCTGCTTGGAAGGGCGTCCGCCAAGGGACCAAGCGGTTTGATGAGGTGCTGGAGATCATTCGCGGAGTGAGTGAGCTTGATATGGAAGTGTGTGTGACTCTCGGAGAGGTCGGTGCAGAAGAAGCGCAGCAATTGCGTGATGCGGGTGTCACGGCGTATAATCATAACATTGATACGTCTCCGGAGCACTACCCGAATATTGTTAGTACGCACACGTTCCAAGATCGCATCAACACGTTGAAGCATGTGCAAGAGGCAGGCATGGCGGTGTGTTGTGGTGGTATCCTTGGGCTTGGTGAGCAAGCTGAAGATCGATTGCGTATGCTAGAGATTCTATCTAATCTCGATCCTCAGCCAGAAAGTGTGCCTATCAATGTCCTCATGCCAATGGCAGGCACGCCGATGGAAGATTCGAAAGCTGTCGACAGCTTCGATCTCATTCGCATGATCGCTCTCGCGCGTATCGCGATGCCGAAGGCGAAGGTTCGCCTATCTGCCGGGCGGACGGATTTATCGAAGGAAGCTCAAGCCATGTGCTTCTTTGCCGGTGCCAATTCCATCTTTTACGGTGAAAAGCTCCTGACGGCGAAAAACCCCTCGGTGCAGCGCGATCTCGATCTTCTCGAGACGCTCGATCTCAAACCTCAGGCACCCTTTGCAGACGTGCCCAAGCCAGAAGGCGCTGCCTGCGTTGCTTCGGTGTAAGGGGGAGGCAGTTCGAAGCTAGGGACGGCCAAGATTGGCCATCCGACCAGTCTATGCTAACATCTTTCTATGAATGGGCGACAATGGGTGCGCGTGCCAAATCTGCGTCCCATTGCTTGGCATTCTTGCCCCGCGATTGCCTGGTCTGATCGATGCTTACGCGCCATTTTTGCCCCGCGATTGGCCTGGTCTGATCGATGCTTACGCGCCATTTAGACCGCCTGAGGCGGAGGAGCGCCAGAAAGCTGTGGGGAAATTGAACAGCCTTTCGCTACGCCTTTGAGCTGTGCTTCAAGAAACGGCCTCCGTTGATGCCATGCCTGATCCTAAACCAGATGACTGGCCTGACGAGCATGGATCGGCATGGTCAAACAGTAGGAGCCTTCAAACGAGGTTGGCGGAACGAAGTAACGGATTCACGTCGAACACTCTACATAAGTGATCGCCCACGAAACGGCACACATGTTCGGGGCCCTACATTCTATTCGCTATCATTGCGTTGTCAATGGCTTCGGGAGTCTCTCAGAGACAGATCGCACGGCTCTCTAGGCCTGCCCATCGATGGGCACCGATCCTTATCAAGTTTTTATAAGAAAACATGGGCTCGGCCCGGAAGCAGATTGGATCGAACAGTGTCTCTTAGAGATTGCCTCTCCCGAAAAGCAACCTGATAGTGTAGCGGGACATCTTGCCCCGGTCACCGGTAGGATTGCGGTGCTCCCCTATCATTTGCAATATTACAGAAGTGTTGGACTCACGGCAGAACGTCGAAGATCGCTATCTGGATGGCGATTGCTTTACTTAGCTGGCCTTCTTCTTCGGAGCAGCTTTCTTTTTAGCAGCCTTCTTCTTGGCTGCCTTCTTTTTGGCAGCGGTGGCTCCTCCATCCTCGTCCTTGCCTTTCTTGGCTCTCGGCGGAAAGCGCCAGTTGGTGAAACGCCGACCTTCGTGGTCCATTTCTAGGAAGGCTTTGAACGGCCGACCCTTCTTGGAAATGAAGGTGTCAATTTCGCTCGTCTTGCCTTCGGTGAAGAATTTCTTGGCCTCGTCTCTGCTGAGCTCGACTTTACATTGTAGTTTCTTCAGACGGACTTTACGGAAATCTTTGTCGCCATGTACGGCGAGGTCGAGAATGTAGGCATCTGGGCCTTCATAAATCTTGCCGTTCTTATCGCCACTGGGCGGGTATTCACAAACAAAGTTCTCGGCTACGAGCGAGTCGAGTTCAGCCTGGTGCTCTTCATCCGTTTGGGTTACAAACTCAACTTTGAGGTCCTTGTCCAATCTGAGAGTGGCATCAAAGAGCTGGCCCCAGCGTGAGCGAAATCCAACTAATGGTCCGACGATCTTCTCGGTCAGCAAAGTCTTGGCTTCGTCGGGCTGGAGTTCACGTTGAGAAATGTTCTTCCACAGCGTGAACTCACAATCCTCGGTCTGACATTTGAACGTGCGATCATCCTGCTTCAAGGGCGATTGTCCGCAGGCTGGACAGTTTACCTCAAGGTCAGGGTAGACGCGGTCTTTGGCGACTTGCGCGTGCTTGCGCGCTTTGTCGACCACCTCCACCGTGAGCTTGCGAATCTCATTCATGAAGGAGGCGCGATCTAGATGGCCTTCTTCCATCTGCTTGAGCTTATACTCCCAGTTGCCGGTAAGTTCAGGCGAGCAAAGCAGTTGTACCTCCATTTCTTCTAACAAATCGATCAACTGTATGCCTTGCTGTGTTGGCATGAGTTCGCGTTCCACGCGATTGACATACTTGTCGTAGATGAGGCCCTCGATGGTAGCAGCTCTGGTAGCCGGCGTGCCCAGGCCGCGTTCGCTCATGGCGCTGCGTAGTTCTTCGTCATCGACCAGTTTTCCGGCCGTCTCCATCGCTGACAGCAACGTCGCTTCCCCATAGCGTGCCGGAGGTTTAGTCTGTTTGAATACCACTTCGATCGCGGCTGTCTTGGCGTCTTCGCCGCCTTCCTCGATCGCGACCAAATCGCCGTCTTTGCCGGTCGAGACACCCGCTTTCTTGCCATAGACGGCAAGCCAACCTGGAACCATGAGGATCTTACCGTCGGTCTTGAATTGATCTTGGCCAATGGTGGTGATCCGCTGCGTGACCGCATACTCGGCTGAAGGAAAGAAGACGGCAATGAAGCGACGCGTGACCATGTCGTAGATCTTCATTTCCTGTTCCTTCAGGTTCTTCGGAACCTCACCGGTAGGACTAATCGCGAAGTGATCGCTGACCTTCTTGTCATTAAAGATGCGCTTGTTCGGTACCACCAAACTATTCGCCACGACATGACCAGCATGCTTAGGCAAATCTTCGGGGAAGCCAGGGGAGGTGTGATCAAGCTGCGAGAACTTGCTCAATACCTGTTGTGTCTGCTGAATGTAATCCTCAGGCAAGCAGCGCGAATCCGTTCTCGGATACGTCAGGACTTTATGCTTCTCGTAGAGTGCCTGGGCGATACCCAACGTATTCTTGGCACTGAAACCAAAACGGCTGCTGGCCTCACGTTGTAGGGTGGTGAGATCGTAGAGTTGCGGAGACGCTTGTTTGCTCGGCTTGGTTTTCTCTTCGACCGTGCCTGTCTTGCCGGTGCAACGTTCCTCGATGGCCTTGGCTTCGATCTCGTCCCAGATGCGTTCGGCACGCATGTGAGGATCGTTAGGATCTTTCTTGTGATCAGGATTGAACCAGCGGCCGCGGTACTGGCCGGCCTTCACATCAAAATCGCCGTAGACTTCCCAATAAGGCCGAGATTCAAACGCGCGGATTTGTTTCTCCCGAGCGACCATCAGAGCCAGGGTCGGCGTTTGCACACGACCAACGGGTGTCCTTTGAAAGCCGCCGTTGCGAGAATTGAAGGCCGTCATGGCGCGGGTGCCATTGATCCCCACAAGCCAGTCACTCTCAGAGCGGCACAGAGCAGCGCTTTCGAGCGGAATCATATCACGCCCTTCGCGAAGGCTTCCGAAGGCATCTTGGATGGCCTGATTGGTCATGGACTGCATCCAGAGACGCTGAACGGGCTTCTTCACTTTGCAGATCTCCTTCACGAGATAGAAGATCAGCTCTCCTTCGCGACCGGCATCACAAGCGTTGACGACCGTTTCGACGTCTTTGCGTTTCATGAGGCGCTTGAGGAGGCTCAATCTGTCCTTGGTCTTCTCGATTGGTTGGAGGCCAAATTCGTCCGGCAAGATGGGAAGACTTTCGAATTTCCACTGAGCCTTCGGCATTTCGAGCTCCACCAGGTGACCGATGGCTGAAGAAATGACATGAGTTTCGTTCTCGAAGTAGTCTTTCTCCTTCTTGAACTTTGTCATGCCGGGCTGCTTCCCCAGGACCCTCTGCAGGTCGTTGGCGACGCTTGGCTTCTCGGCGATGACTAGTGTTTTCATGTTGAAATTCTCAAAATTACGAACTCGAGACTGCTACCCCTACCGGGAAATTCACGAGCAGCAAACGAGTTTCCATGGTTTTTTAAGGCTTGCTTTACCAGCCCCGTAGGGGCTATGGGCCGCCCCTGAGGCGGATTTCCCCGTTGCCAGGGGCACCGGAAGGGTGGCTAACTGCTTCCTTTATCATGAGCCACGTCACCGATTGCCTTCCTGTAGGAGCTGAACTCTTTTTCTTACCTGTTCACACACGCATGCCGTTGAAATTCGGTGGCGAGACGGTCGAGTATGTCACGTGTGCCCGTTGCAGAATCGAAGTTGAGGGCCGCGATGGCCAACGGGCAGTGGGCTGGGGAGAGACTCCGTTGAGTGTGACTTGGGTATGGCCCAGCAGTCTCTCCTATAAGGAACGGCATGCTGCCCTGAAGTCACTCTGTCGAGACTTGGCGACGGCTTGGAGAGGGTTCGATCAATGGGGGCATCCGTTGGAGGTTGGCCACGAGTTCATTGAGGAACGCCTACCTACTCTTCAGCCAGAAGGCATGCCGTGGCTGGCGACTCTCGTTTGCAATTCGCTCTTCGATATCGCGCTGCATGATGCCTATGGCAATCTGCACGAGGTTGATACCTATCACACCTACAACGGCAAATGGATGAATCGCGATCTTGCAAGCTTCCTCACGCCTGCGGCGGGCGTGTCCGTTGACTTCAAGGGACGTTATCCGGAAGATTACTTTGAGGGAAAGAAGCGGCCAGAGATTTCTGCGTGGCATCTTGTTGGTGGGGTGGATCCTTTAGACGAAGAAGACCTCACAGGATCGGAGCCTGACGATGAGTATCCTGTCTTGCTTGGCGATTGGATCGAAACGGATGGGCTCATGTGTCTTAAGATCAAGCTACGGGGTAACGACTTTGATTGGGACTATGACCGGGTGGTCAAGACGGGCAACATCGCTCACGCGAAAGGATGCACGTGGCTCACAACCGATTTTAACTGCATGGTCACCGATCCCGATTACGTAAATCGTTTGTTAGACAAGCTGCGTGACTTGCAACCTCGCCTCTACGGCATGCTGCTTTACGTGGAGCAGCCGTTTCCCTATGAACTGTCAGAACATCCTATCGATGTGCATAGTGTCAGTTCAAGGAAGCCCTTGTTTCTTGACGAAAGCGCGCACGACTGGAAAGAAGTACGCCACGGTCGCGAACTTGGTTGGACGGGTGTCGCGCTCAAGACGTGTAAGACCCAGACTGGGGCGCTCCTCAGTGCCTGCTGGGCGCGTGCCCACGGGATGACGCTCATGGTACAGGACCTCACCAATCCCATGCTGGCGCAGGTTCCGCATGTCCGGTTGGCTCACGAAATGGGGACGATCATGGGGGTGGAAACGAATGGAATGCAGTTTTACCCAGCGGCTTCCTTAGCTGAGGCGCAGGTTCATCCAGGGCTCTATCAACGTCGCCAAGGAAAGCTCGATCTGGCGACGCTGAGTGGGAGTGGCTTTGGCTATCGCGTGGACGAGATCGTGCGTGTACTTCCCGAGCGTGAGGTTATTTAGTCTCTGAAGTTAAACGAATCACGGAAGGCACGGAACACACGAAAGTTTGGTGAGCTCTGGTGAATAGTTGTTAGATCGTTTGTCTGCGTGGCGGTCTTGGTCAGTAGCGAGTCACAGAAAGCCCGCCTCGCTCTGTGGTCCCACTCCCGCTATGGTATCAAAGACGACGACGGCACCGTCGAGCACGCGCAGTGGGCGCTTCACATCGATATTGAAATCGATGTGGCCAGGAGTGTCGATAAGGCAGAGTGAAGGCTCGTTCCAGGATATGGTAGTCGCAGCAGAGTTTACAGCGATCTCATGCTTCCGTTTGGATGGATCGGTATTCATTTGGGTAATTCCATGGTGTACATCGCCCATCTTTTGGGATTTGCCCGTGTAGAAGAGAATGCGCTCAGTGAGCGTGGTTTTTTCTGGCATTTACGTGAGCGATGATGCCGAGGTCGCCTTTTTTAGCAGGTTGATAAGTGTTGCGTTTCATCGCTCATTTCCCTCCTTTCGGGGCATGGTTTGGTTGTTTGATGGTGTGATAGTCCGCCGGCATGAAAGGATCCATCTACGAGATCGAAGAACGTCCTGGTATTGTTAGGAACAGGCCAACGCGAAAACGTAGGCGAATTTGTTCACTTGCCGATGGTTGCGTAAAGACGTTCTGCGTCGAACTTGGGCAATGCAGCGGCAGATGATTGCTTTTACCTATATCGGGAAACTTACCCGCTAGTCTAAAGTGCTGTATATTTATGCCGGTTTTAGGATGCTGATAGAATTATTTGCGGAATGTCACCCGAGAATCTTTGGGTCGCGTGACCTCAATGGTTCAGTTTCCCACGAGTGTGTCAGGTCGACCAAAGCCGTTACGGCCTGGGCATGTCTTGAGCGGAGGGCATGGCTTCCTGGCCACCAGGCGCAAGAGTCGCGAGTGCTCCGGCGGTATTGGCTTGGGTTAGTGCCTGCTCTAGCGGTAATCCGTTGCTAAGTGCGGATGCTAGAGTTCCAGCGAATGTGTCGCCAGCGCCGCCGGTGTCTATTGGCGAGACTTTTATCATTGGGACTTCGAGGAACAGTTCGGTTTTTCTAACAAGTGCTAAGGTGGGGCGTACGCCACGCGTAATGATAAGCTGATCAATTGCGTGGGCCCGCATGGCTTTGAGCCATGGACTGCATTGGGCGTTCAGGCTGTTTGGCGACAGGCTGAAGAGGCGTTTCGCCTCTGTCTCGTTGGCGATGATGGTGTCGGCTTTCACTGTTACCCATGGAAAGTGACGATCGAAGGGCGAGGGATTGACGATAACTGGGACTTCGGCGGCTGTGGCAAGTTGGATGGCTTCGAGGATCGCTTCTCGCGGCACTTCGAATTGTAGGAGGCGGTAGTCCGCCGTTTCTATCCTTCGTCGGTTTTCTCGAACCCAGCCGGCCGTGAGCTTTCCGTTGGCTCCCTGTGCCACCATGATGAGATTCTCTCCTTTGGCATCGACGCCGATCATAGCTGTTCCTGTCAACGCTTCGTGATGGCGACGAATCGCACTGACATCGATGCCTTCTACTTGGAGACGTTTTTGATAGTTGCGCCCTTCGGCATCATTGCCGACGCACCCAATCATGGAAACGGCGGCTCCTTGTCGTGCTGCGGCGACGGCTTGGTTTGCGCCTTTACCTCCAAAGAACTTCGTAAGCTGCGTTGCCTGAACCGTCTCTCCAGAACCGGGCAACGATTCCACGGAGGCGACGAGGTCGATGTTCAATGAGGCTAACACCGTGACCGCGCCTTTCATGGCAGTAGTCTAGCCGTCAGTGTTGGCATTGGCATCTACAATTGTTCCTTCAAGCAATTCTGGGCTTTCCCGACAACGTGGTGTCGCGCTATGGTTCCCCATGATTCCGAAACCCATTCTCGCCATGGCTGTCATTCTCATGACGACTTTTGTTCTAGCAGACGAAGCCGTGAAGCGCCCGAAGCCGGAGCGCTGGGACAAGGCAATTGCCAAGTTTCTGGAAGCGGATGCCAAGGAAGCACCGCCTAAAGGCGCCATTCTGTTCGTTGGTAGCTCTAGCATACGCATGTGGGACACCAAGGAATGGTTTCCCCAACTGGAGACGATCAATCGAGGCTTTGGTGGGTCTTGGACTCAGGATGTACTCCATCACCGGGACAAGATTGTGGTTCCCTATGCTCCGAGGACGATTGTTCTCTATGAGGGCGATAACGATATCGGTGGCGGACTCAGGGCGGAGGCTGTGTTTGGCGATTACGTGAAATTCGCGGAGGCCGTGCATGAGAAACTGCCCGAGACCACGATTATCTTTGTCGCGATCAAGCCGAGCATCAAGCGCTGGGCACTCTGGCCCGAGATGAAGAAGGCGAATGATTTCGTGACCAAACGCTGTGAATCGCAACCCCTGGAGCGCTTCCTGGACATTGCCCCGGTCTTGTTAGGTGCTGATGGCAAACCAGATGCGAGATTCTTTGCCAAAGATGGGCTTCATTTGAGCAAAGAAGGTTACAAGGCATGGTCCGACTTGCTTCGCCCGCTGCTGAACATCCCGAGCGCAGAGAAATCTTCGTGAAATAACGTTTGAGTGATCGGAGAACCCTCCGAATCGTTTCGTCCATGACACCGTCCGCCTCCCAGCGCTTGAATGTGGATCTCTTGGAGGAGAAATACACTGCTTGGCAAAACGACCCGGCAAGTGTTGGCGAAAACTGGGCCGCATTCTTTGAGGGGTTCGAGTTAGGTTCGGCCCAGCTCAAGCGGAAGGCTGTGACGGATCCTCAGACAAAGAGTTCGACTCCGGCGCAAAGCACCTCGGATGAGGAACTCACTATCCGAGGCAAAACCGGTGCGATGGTCTATGCCTACCGAACCATTGGTCACACCGCGGCTTGGATCAATCCGCTTGAAGAGGCGCCGCCTGATGTCATGGCGTTGGATATTGAAGAGTTTGGTTTCTCCCAAGAGGATCTAGACACCCCGGTTGCCAGTCAATACTATCGGAATGGCGAGCACATGTCTTTGCGTGAGTTGCGTGCCGAATTGCAACGTGTCTTCTGCGGACAAATTGGCTTCGAGTTTATGCACATTCACAATCGTGAAGTGCGGAATTGGTTGCGTGATCATATCGAGTCTCAGCTGCAGTCTCAATCGCGCGATGCCAGCGCCAAAGAGCAAGCCTTCCGAGCAGTGACGGCAGCTGAAACGTTTGAGCGATTTCTTCACAAGAAGTTTCCTGGCGAGAAACGGTTCTCACTGGAAGGCGGCGAGTCCTTGATGGTAGCGTTAGATACCATTCTGGAGAATGGGCCTTCATTGGGCATAGACGAAGTCCTCATGGGGATGGCGCACCGAGGGCGTTTGAATGTGTTGGCGAATTTCCTGGGCAAGTCACTCAAAGTGCTTCTCTACGAGTTTCAGCAGAACTACGTACCCAATCTAGTCGCGGGTGATGGCGACGTGAAGTACCATCTAGGCTATGAGTCCGAAAGGGTGAACAGTTTGGATGAAAAGGTGGACATCAAGCTTTCTGCTAATCCCAGTCACTTAGAGGCCGTCGATGCGGTGGTTGAGGGGAAGGCCCGCGCTCGACAGCGTCAATTAGGTGATACGGCGCAGAGGAAGAAGGTATTGCCTGTGCTCATCCATGGTGACGCGGCTTTCGCAGGCCAAGGACTCGTTGCTGAAGTACTCAATCTTTCGCAGCTGCGTGGTTATCGAACTGGGGGAACGTTGCATTTGATCGTGAACAACCAGATTGGTTTCACCACCATGCCCGAAGATGCGCGGTCCTCAGATTATTGCACGGATGTGGCGAAGATGATTGAGGCGCCGGTCTTCCACGTAAATGGAGATTATCCTCTAGAAGTGCTGCGTGCAACTGAGTTAGCATTAGAGTTTAGACAGAAGTTTGGCCGCGATGTCATCATTGATGTCGTGTGTTATCGGCGCCATGGGCACAACGAGGGTGATGAGCCCGAGTTCACCCAGCCGCTCGTCTACCGCAAGCTGAAGAAGCATGGTTCGGTCGTCGAACACTATGGACGTCGGCTGCAAGAGGCGGGTGATTTCACGATGGCGGAGCTGGAAGCGATCAGTCAGGAGTTTGAGTCTAGATTAGAGAAAGAGTTAGGAGAGCTCAAGGAGCTTGAGCAATCCGGGGATGGTCATCCCCACATGGAGTCGACGGCGATCGATCAACCGGACTTTAACTACAATGCCGTTTCGACAGGGGTGCCTGTGGACACTTTGCGTGAAATTGGCGTGAAGCTGTCTGAGACGCCCGATGACTTTCATGTACACGACAAGTTGAAGCGGCGCTTTCTCGACAAGCGTCGTGAGGCGGCCGAAGCAGGCGGTCCGTTCAATTGGTCCTTTGCCGAAGCCCTCGCTTTTGGTACCCTCCTGACAGAGAAACATTCAGTACGTTTGTCTGGGCAAGATTGTCGTCGGGGTACCTTTAGCCAACGGCATGCGGTACTCTATGACACGGTGACCCGCGACCGCTACATCGCCCTGCAGCATCTTAGTGAGGATCAGGGACAAATGTGTGTTTACAACAGTTTGCTCTCTGAGGCTGCGGTCTTGGGATTCGACTATGGTTACTCCCTGGTGGCTCCTGAAATGCTCATCATGTGGGAGGCTCAGTTTGGAGACTTTGCCAATGGCGCTCAGGTGATCATCGATCAGTTCATTGCGTCGGCAGAGTCCAAATGGTCGCGCCCGAGCCGCATTGTGCTGCTCCTTCCTCATGGATACGAGGGCATGGGGCCAGAGCATTCTAGTGCGCGTCTTGAGCGATTTCTCCAGCTTTGTGCAGATCAGAACATGCAGGTGGCAAACCTGACGACACCTGCTCAGTATTTCCACATTCTCCGGCGCCAAGTGATACGCGAGGTTGCAAAGCCTCTCGTGCTCATGACTCCAAAGAGTTTGTTAGGTTTGCCCGAGTGCGTGTCGACGGTCGATGATTTGGCTACAGGGACTTACTTCCATGAAATACTCGATGATTATCGACGACCATGTGTGCCAGGCGATGTGAATCGTATCGTCTTCTGCTCAGGCAAGGTTTACTATGACTTGTTGGCCCATCGCACGAAGGAAGAGCTGGATGACACAGTGATTATTCGGATTGAGCAGCTCTACCCGCTGCACCAAGATTGCCTGATGCAAGTCGTGGGGCAGTACGAGCACGCGCACAAGTGGGTGTGGTGCCAGGAAGAGCCTCTAAACATGGGAGCTTGGTCTTATATCGGGCCGCGTTTGCAGAAGCTCACCCCTTACAAGATTCGCTACGCAGGACGCGATCGTGCGTCGAGTCCTGCTACTGGAGCCAAGACCATTCACAAACTCGAGCAGAAGAAACTCGTGCAACAAGCCTTTACTCTCTAACAAGCAACCTTAGCTTTTTCAACATATGGCAGCCGATGTTAGAATTCCCGCGGTAGGTGAGTCCATCACCACCGGAACCATTGCCAAGTGGCACCAAGCGAACGGCGCTACCGTGCAGCAAGGAGATACCCTGCTGACTTTAGAAACGGACAAGGTCAGCAATGACTTAGAAGCTGAGTCTGCAGGCGTTCTTCACATTTTGGTGGACGAAGGCGAGGAGGTGGAAATTGGAGCGGTTGTTGCTACCATCGATCCTGCAGGGGTGGGAGCCGCTCCTGCCCCTTCTGAAGATAGTGGTGGCGAACCGGCGTTATCAACGTCCGAGGCGGAATCAGCTCCGACGGAAGAATCGAAGAATTCTGCAGAGGGTGTCAGCGTCTCGCCCACGGTGCGTAAGTTTGCTGATGAGCAAGGCGTCGACCTGACCAAAGTTGAGGGCACTGGACGGAAAGGCTTCATCACGAAAGCAGATGTGGAAGCCGCTTTGACCTTGGCTAAGGAAGGTGAGGGGGCGCGTGAATTAACTGTATTTAAGAAACCCGTCATTGAGCCCAAGGTCAGTGATGATGAAGGTCGGTTCACCCGCAAGAAGATGTCGCCGCTGCGTCGGAAGATCGCAACGCACTTGGTGAACGCCCAGCAGTCGGCTGCGATTCTCACGACGTTCAACGAATGTGACATGACGGCGGTCATGAACATGCGCAAGACCTTGCAAGAATCTTTCAAAGCCAAGTATGGGATCAAGTTAGGTTTCATGTCGTTCTTCATCAAGGCAGCAGTCGAGGCGTTGAAGAGTGTTCCCTCAGTCAATGGTCGCATCGATGGCGATGACATGATTTTGAATCATTACTTCGACATTGGCGTGGCGGTGGGAACGGAACGTGGTCTCATTGTTCCCGTAATTCGTGATTGTGACGAGAAGGGCTTCGCCGAGATCGAGCACAGTATCATCGATTATGCGAACAAGGCCCGAGATGGGAAGATCGACTTCAGCGATTTGCAGGGCGGGGTCTTCACCATTTCGAATGGTGGCGTTTATGGTTCCATGCTGAGCACGCCGATTCTCAATCCTCCGCAAAGTGGTATCCTCGGAATGCATACGATTCAGCAGCGACCGGTTGCTTTGAATGGAAAGGTGGTCATTCGGCCCATGATGTATCTCGCGTTGAGCTACGATCACCGCATCGTCGATGGCAAAGAGGCTGTCACTTTCCTGGTTCGATTGAAGGAATGCATCGAAGATCCCACCCGTTTGTTAGTCGAAGCATGATTCCTCCAGCCGTATCCACTTTCATGAAGGGCTACGCTATGGGCGCAGCCAATGTCATTCCTGGGGTGTCAGGAGGTACTGTGGCCTTCATCACTGGCATCTTTGAAACACTGATCAATGCGCTGAAGTCGTTGGATGTGGCGGCGCTACAGCTGCTCACGAAAGGAAAGTTCAAAGAGTTCTGGAATCACATCAATGGTGGTTTCTTGCTTCCACTGGGACTGGGTGTGGTCATTTCCATCGTAAGTCTCGCAAAGCTACTGCTCTTTCTCTTTGCAAAGCATCCTACCCTGATTTGGGCTTTCTTCTTTGGGCTCATCCTTGCTTCAATTTATTATGTGGGGAAAACTGTTAGTTGTTGGGCGGTTGGGCCAGTCGTTGCCTTAATCGTGGGGGTGGGAATTGCGGTTTTCATTGGCCTGATGAAGCCTGCTGCCGAGAATTCTAGTTTCATCTACCTTATTCTCTGTGGGGTTGTTGGCATTTGTAGTATGATCATTCCTGGTCTCTCAGGTTCCTTTGTGCTTATCCTAATGGGGAATTACCTTCTAATTTTAGAAGCTGTTAACAACATTCGTTCGTCGGCAACATCTCTCGATTTCGCCGCGCTGGCCGGCCCATTACGAATCTTTCTTCCTGTCTTGGTAGGCGTGGTTGTAGGGTTAATCTTATTCTCGCATTTTATCTCCTGGCTCTTCAAGCGCTTTCACGATGCTGCGGTAGCGCTTTTGACAGGATTTGTTGCCGGTTCGCTCATGATTATCTGGCCCTGGAAGAAAGAGCTGATCAAACTTGGGGGCGATGGAGAGCCTGTGCTTCGTTCAAGTGGGCGTCCGGTTGTCGAGGGTTACACGTGGCATTTGCCTGACATGAGTAATACAACTTGGTTTGCTATTGGGCTGATCGTTGTTGGGATTGTGCTGGTCGTTTTGATGGAAAGCCTCGCCAACAAGCCTGAGCCCGGGAACGGTGGGTAGGTTCCAGTCGCTCATCGTCTTCGAAGCACTTCTCTTAGGATTGCTACTTGCACTGCCAGTTTATTGCGTACGCGTTTTCAATTTGAAGCGAAGAGACGATGAGGGCCTCTATTGGAAGCTCCTAGTAGCGGCCTTGCTATTTGCGTTGGGGGCTGTCTCTGGATTGCGTGTATTCGAGAATGGTTGGGCGAATACCGACACGGATCGCACGACCTTCTGGTTCCTACCATTGATGGGAGCCTTTTATCTGCATGTCAGGGTAACTCATCAATGGAAGCAGACGGTGGAGATCGGTCTGTTTCTTATTCTGGTGGGTATTCCTGTCGCATTGGCACGTGTGAAGGTCGGAATGTTTCTCTTTGCGATCCCAGACTGAGTCGTTCGAAGAGAAGGGAAGAATCACGGAAGGCACTGAACATACGGAAAGGTAGCTGAAGTCGTTAGACTTTGGGGTAAGTGGCCTCCGTTTTGACAGTGATTGAGGCCCTACAAACCCAGTCGCTGGATGATCTCTTTCCAATGAAACTCCAGGGCCTCTTAGTGGACACGTTGCTCGGCAAGACGCCTCTAGTTTTTTAGTGCCTGCGCGCGATGACGGTCACTTGGTTTGATCTAGGCAGGGATGAGCGCTGATTTGAGTTCTTGGCGACTAGGATGCCCAGGAAAAGCAGCCGATGATTGCAAGGATCGGCCAATGTTTTATTCAGGATCCTCCTGCATGGATCGGATTCTGATTACGTAATCGGGCAGATTAGTTCGGTTGCAGTTGAGGCTCCACACGGGGCTGTCACCGTGCGGCGACTACACGACTTTGACTTCGTTGTAGCGAGGAGGGGCAGCTGACATCTTTATGAAGAGGATCGTGTTCTCTGGGCTGGCCTCGAATGGGGCGTTGATGAAGGAGGCCCTGTTAGCTCCGAGCGCGTCTTTAAGCTGAGTGCGGTAGGTGCCAATGAGAGAATTGGCTAGTGAGCCAAGGGGATCAACTTCTGCATAGAATAAGGGGTTGTTTTCGTAAAGGAGATCTGGGTACTGGGCGGCTCGAATGGATTTCGCTTGGGCTGGCTCAAAGGAATCCCGAAGTTGCAACGCCGCTTGATTTACAGAAGCCGCTTCGTTTTCTGTGATGAAAAGAAGATAGCGCGGCTCTAACGTGAGATTTAGCTCTTGATCGTATTGATTGAACTCGGTTGCTTTTAGAAGGTGGAGAGGAAAAGGGAGGCCGATTGGAACCGTGGCTTCTGCGGAGTCGATATTAGGAGGCGTGGCTTGGGTGTGCGCTAGCCTTAGATCTGCTGTACTATTGGTAGAATGTGGTTCCTTCCGCACGAGATGAAACCCGATCGCAACCGCCACGACACAGCAAGCGATAATAGCCAGAAGGGTTTTTTTTGATTCCATTCTATAAATCAAGACGCTGGACAATCTCTTTCCAGGGAGATGATAGAGCCTCCCGCGAGACGGTGGTGCGTTGAGGGTTGAAGACAGTACCATTGATGTTGGTAGTTTGGAGAATTTCTGGGTCTTGGAATGAGAGTGTTAGTCTGTGTCTGCGTGCGTGCCCGTGTTCGAACTCTTGGCGCGAAGCGATAAGTTTGTTCCCGTTGACGCTGCCGACGGCTTGATCGATGGCGTCCCAAAGAGCGACATCGACGTCGTGCCTGGCTTGGGCGTCGTCTGGGAGTGTGATGACGGAGCGTTCTTCGGATTGCTCTGTGATGGTTGCTTTAAGTGCAAGCTGCTCTTCCAGGGAGTCAGTAGCCTCTTAGTGGGTGATGAGTGCATTCTCGACCGGGACGACTTGAGCGCCTGTTAGTGCGAGTATCGTTCGCGCCACTGGCGTGACTTTCCCGTCGCCGATGGATTGAAAGGAGATCTTCTCAAGAACACTTGCGGACAAGATGTCGGAAGTTTCCTTCAACCCCGTACGCTTGGGAATGCGTGACGTGTCCTGTGGTTCCATTGCTTTGACAAAAGGTTCCATTACCGGTGTCTGAGAGCTAATCTTCGCAGCGAAGGCGCCTTAAAAGAATGCAGAGGTGATCGTAATGATAGGCCAGAGTTTCATTCGGCTTCCTCCTGCATGGCAAAGAATTCGGTGACGTAGTTGGGTACTCGCTTCACGCTGGTGGAACGGACATATGCCATAGAGTCAGTCTCAGAGTCCGCCCAGACCAGCTTGATTTCGTGAAAGCGATTGGGAGAACTGGATGAGGGTCTGTAGAGAACGCTTTGTTCCGGACCGATATCTAAGGGCGTATCGATGAGATCGGCGCGCTCTGGTCCAAGTGCTTGCTGAACCAGGGCTTGGAAATCGCTGGTAAGAGGCATGGCCTCGTTGCCAAGGGGATCGACTTCGACAAAGAGCTTTTCCTCATTGGTCATGATAATGACATGTTGAGCTTTCGCAGTTCGCGATTGGGCGTGTTCGATAGCGCCCCGTAACTCATGGGCTGCTTTTGACACTGCTTCCGCTTCTTCTGGGTTGATGCCTAATAAGAGACGGGCTTTTGGGGGCAGATTGAGGTCCGAGTCGAATCGAGCAAAGGTCACCTCCGAGACCAGATCTAGCGGAAGTGGAGGCGCTGCTGAGATGGTCGTCCGCAGTGGTGCAGTAGGATTGCTAGCCGCATGCTTTGGCTCGGTTAGTGTGACCGAAAGCTGCTGACTGGGCGGATTGCCCATCTCCTTGAAAGAGCAGATACCCACCGGCAAAGGCGGCTACTGAGCCGGCAATGGTTCGTAGTGGTGTTCTAGGCATCGTCTAGCATTTTGCTGCGAAAAGCGGCGCGCAAGGGGAAGAATAGCTTGAGACTCCATTGGGCGGGTCTTTTCAGGGATGCGGAGCGTCTGTGCGTGGATTCGTAGAAGGCCGTGATCTATGGTTGTGTTTCTGGTGGCCCTGCAGGACGGTGACCTCTCATGGCGGATGCACCGGCACCTCGAGAGAAGGCAGACCTGAAGGGGAAACTCCGGGAGGTGCCGCACAAGCCGGGTGTGTATTTGATGCGGGATCGGCTGAATCGCGTTATCTATGTGGGCAAAGCGCGGGATTTACGGAAGCGGCTGAGCAGTTACTTTACGCCTTCACGCCAGACGTTGTCTGATCTAAAGACGCGAGCATTGATCAAGAGCATCTATGACTTCGACGTTCATGTGGTGAGAAACGAAACGGAGAGTCTTCTGTTAGAGGGGAAGTTGATTAAGGAGTTTCGGCCGAAGTACAATGTCAGTTTTCGAGACGATAAACGCTTCCTCCTACTCAAGGTGCATTTAGATGACGCCTGGCCCAAGTTTCAACTTTCACGCATGCGCAAGGAGGATGGGGCGCGTTATTTCGGTCCCTTTGCGCATTCAGGAGCCCTGCGAACGACGGTGGCCTGGGTGAATCGCCAGTTTGGTTTGCGTAGTTGTCGTCCACTTGAGCCTGGGGAGGAAGATTACAAGCATTGCAATGATGATGTGATTCGGAATTGCACGGCGCCATGTATTGGGAAGATTGATCGCGAAGATTACCTGAAACGGGTGGAGGAGGCTTGTGTATTCCTCGAAGGGAAATCGCGCGATTTATTAGTTGAGCTGGAAGAGCAGATGTCGAAGGCCGCTGCCAACTTGCAATTCGAACGGGCGGCGGAGTTGCGCGATGTGCTGGATCATCTGCGCAAGACTCTTCGTCCCGCGCGGCGGTTCACCCGGACAAAGCGTGGGCTGACAGAGAACAACGAGAAGGATGCGCTTCAGGATGTGGAGGAGTTGAAGGAGGTAATCCATTTAGAAACGGCACCCATGGTGATGGAGTGTTTCGATATTTCGAATATCTCGGACGCACATGTTGTCGCTTCTATGGTGCGCTTCACAAACGGTCTTCCAGATAATAAGAACTACCGCCGGTATCGGATCAGGACCGTGAAAGGTCAGGATGATTTCGCGAGCATGGCGGAGGTGGTTCGTCGGCGGTATGCACGTATTTTGTCGCAGGTCGATGATGCCACCCCCGAGGCCGCTGATTCTCAGGAGGATACTCTCGAGGTGATGCGGCGTCTCGGAGAGGAGCTTGAGCAGCGGGTAGACCGGCGAGGCAAACCTCTCGTTCGTTTGCCTGATCTCGTCATTGTGGACGGTGGCAAAGGGCAATTGTCAAGCGCTTGCAAGGAGCTCCAGAGATTGGGCCTGGGCGGGCTAGCTATTGTCGGTTTGGCCAAGGAGCATGAGGAGATCTACCGTCCAGGCATCTCCGAGCCGATCATTCTACCTCATGAAATGGGTGCTCTTCGGTTGCTGCAGCGCATTCGCGATGAGGCCCATAGGTTCGCCAATGGCTACCATCAGCTTCTGATGAAACGTCGTATCCATGAGAGTATTCTGGACGACTGTCCTGGAGTTAGCGAGCGGCGCAAGGCTACCTTGTTGAAGACGTTCGGCTCCGTTTCGCGGTTACGAAAGGCGACCATGGAAGAGATCGCTGCCGTGCCAGGCGTGAGCGAAAAGGTTGCTCAGGGTATTGTCGACTACCTTGCCTCGCATCAATCCTAGATTTCCTACATGATCTTGCCTACATTCACGTCGTCTCTCATATTATGAAAGCTAATCCGAAGCTTCTAACCCTCCTCCTCTGTCTCAGTTACAGCATCCTGTCCGGGCTTCGCGCCGAGCCAGCTGTGTCAGATGGTGCCAAGTCTGACGCCGAGGCGTTGGCCGATGGCGAGACGGAAGAGACGGGGATTGTCCCATCGTGGCAGACGCAGAAGGGAGCGAAGACGGTGGTGCTGACGGTTCCGGCACCTCGTGGACAGATCGTTGACCGCGGTGGTCGGCCTCTGGCGACCAATCGCGTTGCCTACTTTCCGGCGCTCAAGTTTCCTCACATGCCGGATGCAACCGACGAGGAAGTGGGGGCTTTTGGAATGGCTGCCCTTGAGCAGCTGAACATTCTTTGTTTCGGTAGCACCGAATCTGATCAGTTAGACTACTGGATCAAGGAGCCCAAGGACTTCATCCAGCATCACAAGAATCGCCGTTGGTTGCCTTTCCTCTTTGTGGGGCGGCATGAGCTTACCGATCGTCAAAAGGGAGCGATTGGCTCTAAGCTCGCATCCTACGGGCTAGTCGCTCACCCAGTTTACGTACGCCACTATCCTGGTGGGAATCTCGGGTGTCACATTGTCGGTTATACTGGACTGACAAAGCCACTGCCAACCGGCCCGTTGGAGAATGGTGACCCGATGTTTTATGAATGGGAGGGTAAGTCAGGCCTTGAGGCTTCCCTCGATGACGAGCTAAAAGGCACGCCTGGGAAGCTGAACATCATCTTTGACAAAAATGGCAATGAGATGGAGCGCGACATGCTGCAACATCCGGTTGCGGGTTCAACCGTGGTCCTTACCCTCGATGCGAACATGCAGAAGCTGGCCGAGGACGTATTATACTACAGAAGTTCATTGGTTGTGGTTGATTGTCAGAATGGTGAGATTCTGGCGTTGGGATCGAATCCAGGATTTAATCCCAATGACTTTGTGCCGAGCATCTCCCAGGATGAGTTCTCCAAATTGATCGAAGATGAGAATAAGCCGCTTGTCGGTCGAGCCTTTCAGTTTTCCTATCCACCAGCGTCGACGTTTAAGGTTCCCATCACATTAGCGGCATTGAAGGAGGGCACTATTCGCACGACGGATTACTTTGATTGTCCCGGACGTATCCGTGTCGGTGCGCAGTGGAAGAAGAATTGGCACAAGGGAAATGAAGGCAAGATGACCCTGCAGAAAGCCATCGCGCGCTCCTGCAACACGTGGTTCTACACGGTGGGCCAGAAAGTAGGCGCCGAGCCCTTGGTCCGAGAGGCACGGAACTTTGGCTTTGGTCAGCTGACTAAGATTCCGTTAGAAGAGAGCCCTGGGCTGTTGCCGACCAATGCATGGATGATGGAGAATCACCAGCATCACATGTATCTTGGTGATGTTGCCAATTTCGCCATTGGTCAAGGATTCGTAGAGGCAACGCCTCTGCAGGTCGCTCAGTCGATGACCGGTATTGCTAATGGAAGCGACGTTTGGCGGGCTCGGTTGATCAAGCAGAAGCAGAACCATCTCAATGAAGTCATCGAGCTGTCTAAGAAGGAATCCATCGGACGTGTGGAAATGGCGGGAAAGGCGTTGGCGGCTATTCGTCAGGGTATGGTTGACGTGGTCCATGCAGGTCATGGCACAGGAAGACAAGGCTACTGCTCCCACGCTCAAGTGGCTGCTAAGACGGGGACGGCGCAGTGGAGAGCAGGCAAGCAGATGACTTGGTTTGCCGGGTTCCTTCCTGCGGACGATCCGCAGTTTGCCTTTGCGGTGGCGTTTGAAGGAGGTTCCAGCGGTGGTAAAACGGCAGCACCAATCGCTAAGAAGTTTTTCAATTCACTCTATGCGCGTCGCAGTCCGCAGAATGATCTCTTTGCTGAAGTTCGGACGCCAGGTGGCACTAAAGTGAAGGAAGATGCTAGTGGCTCTGGCCAGCAGGCGACCACGAATAAGCGAACTCGCAAGCGGTCCACTGCTTCAAATGCGAATTCGACCCGACGCGCAGAACCAGTGGGGCCTGCTCCGAAACCACGGACGGTACCCGCAAAGCCGCAGAAGCGCTCTCTTTGGGATCGGATCCGCGGACGTTAGTTTTGTGAAGATTTCTATGATAGCGGCGATGACCGCTCAGCGGGTCATCGGAACGGGCAAGGGGATACCCTGGCATTTGCCCAGGGATCAAGCGCATTTTCGGACCTACACGGCAGGGAAAGCTATGCTACTTGGGCGGCGGACGTACGAGGAGATGATCGGCTGGTTCACGACGCAGACGCCCATCGTGCTCACGCGTGATTCCGGGCGAACATTGGAGGGTTCTCCGCTCGTGGTGACCTCGGTGGAGGCGGCCATCGAGGCTGCTCAGCACTCCCGAGCGAGCGAACTCGTCGTGAGCGGTGGTGCCCAGATCTATACCGCCGCTTTGGATTATGCTGATTCCTTGGTTCTTACCTTGGTGGATACCGACGTGGAAGGATCAGCACAGTTCCCAGAATTCAGTCCTTCGGAAAACTGGTGCTGTAGCGAAACGGAGTGGTACGCTGCCGATGCCGAAAACGCGTATGCCATGGAGATTCAGCGGTGGGAGCGCCACTAAGATAACGCCCTGAGAGCACTTGCACAGGTAGTGGCTGCTTTTGCATTGGCCGTGATCGTCGCCCAATCTCCTGCCTCGATCGTCTTTCGCGTAGCGATCCATGAACCGCCGATCGCAGCAACGTTGGGATTCGCTAGGTAGTCGCCCATGTTTTCCTGGTTCACGCCTCCGAGAGGAAGATAGCGCACGCCTAAGTGCTGGTATGGGGCTGCAATCGCATTGAGATAGCTGAGGCCTCCTGAGGGGCCGGCCGGAAAGAATTTGAGCACTCGCAAATCGTATTCCAAGGCTCGCTCGATATCACTTGGAGTGACAATGCCAGGAGCAAACGGGAGACCAAGATTGCGGGCTGTTTCTAACACCCTTTCATTTAGTCCAGGAGACACTCCAAAAGAGGCATCGGCATCGTGCACGGCTTTGGCCTGATCTGGAGTGAGGATGGTGCCAATCCCAGCGATCATTTCAGGAACGCTGGTACGTATACGCTTGAGCGCTCCCATGGCAGCGTTCGTCCGCAAAGTCAGCTCCATGATGTCGACACCTCCATCGAGCAGCGCTTCTGCTAGAGGAACGGCGTGCTCTTCGTCGTCGATGACCAGCACCGCAACGACGCGCTTGGCGGCAACTTTCTCAAAAACGGGGGGATTACTCATGCTGGAGGACGTATCCAGTCATTCGGCGAGCTTGGCCAGGAAATCTTCCTCATTGAGAACAGAAACCCCGAGTTTCTCAGCCTTGGCCATCTTGCTGCCGGCCTTCTCGCCTGCTAGGAGGAAAGAGGTCTTTGCCGAGACGCTTCCGGTGACCTTGCCACCGTGTTGCTTGATCAGTTGAGCAAAGTGATCGCGCGGCTGGCTGAGCGTCCCGGTGATGACCCAAGTTGTTTCCGCAAGCACATCGCTGGTAGGGCCAGCATCAGCTTGGGCAGCCGTTGCGTTAGGCGCGAAGGGCAGACCTGCGGCGCGGAGGCGCTCGAGTTCTTCAGATCCGTCTGGTGCTTGAAAGTAGTCTTGCAGGCTTTTGGCGACTACGGTGCCCACATCGTTGACGGCCTCCAATTCCTCCAGCGAGGCCTTCATGATCGCATCCATGGATCCGAAGTGGTCAAGAAGGCTCTGACTCGACGTGCTTCCGACGTGAAGAACCCCAAGGCCGAAGAGCATGCGCCAAGCGGGTTGTTTCTTACTCGCTTCGATGCCAACGAGCAGGTTCTCGATGCTCTTGCTGCCCATGCGTTCAAGGCCGCCCAGTTTGGAAGCGTCTAACTGATAGAGATCACTGATTTGAGTCGCGAGCTTTGCTTCGACTAACTGTTCCACAGAGGCAGAGCCAAGTCCCTGAATGTCCATAGCTCCTCGAGCGGCGTAGTGACGGAGCCGTCGCTTCACTTTGTCAGGACATTTTGGATTTGGACACCGCACGGCAACCTGCACGGGATCGCGTTCCACTGCTGTGTCACATGTCGGGCATGACGTCGGCATTTCAAAGGGCTTCTCTTTCCCTTTGCGCTGATCGTATTTCACCTCAACGACCGCCGGGATGATCTCGCCGGCCTTCTCAATAATCACAACGTCTCCTTCGCGCACATCCTTCCGTTTGACTTCTTCTTCGTTGTGCAGCGTGGCGCGCGAAACTGTGGTGCCACTCACATGCACAGGTTCCAGGTTGGCTACAGGCGTGAGCGCTCCGGTGCGCCCGACTTGGATCTCTATTGAAAGGACACGGGTTTCCGCTTGTTCCGCTTGGTATTTGAATGCAATGGCCCAGCGGGGTGCCTTCGATGTCGCCCCAAGCTGTTCTTGTAGTGCCCGGTCATCGACTTTCACGACGGCTCCATCGGTTTCGTAATCGAGGTCGTGTCGTTTCTGATCTAGCTCGCGAATGGCTCCGAGCAGGCCGTCCAAGTTATCAGTTTTCCAGATAAGTTCACCCTTCCGCAGACCTGCTTGATCGAGTAATTCGTAGAAGGCATTCTGCGAGGGAAGATCGACATCATCGCCCAACCAGCCTGCTCCGTGAAAGATGAGATCGAGCGGGCGATGTGCGGCGACACGGGGATCGAGTTGTTTGAGAGTGCCCGCAGTGGCATTGCGAGGATTGGCAAACGATTGCTCGCCGTCCTTGAGGCGTTGTTCGTTCATGGCGTCGAACCCTTCCCGTGGCATGTAAACCTCGCCACGAACTTCGAAACTTTGTGGAGCGTCTTTGGGTAGACGCAGTGGTAGGGACTCAATGGTGCGGATGTTCTGCGTGATGTCATCACCGGATCGACCGTCGCCACGTGTAGCCGCACGTTCTAACATACCATTACGATAGATTACCGAAACGGCGACGCCATCGATCTTTGGTTCAATGATGACTGGGAGCTTTTTAACTTCTAAGTTCTTGAGCAGCCGATTGTAGAAAGTGCTGATTTCTTCTTCACTGTAAGTATTGTCCAAGCTCATCATCCTCTGGAGATGAGTCACGGTCTCAAAGCCGTCTAACGGAGCACCACCGACCCGCTGAGTCGGGGAGTGGGGAGAAAGAAATTGAGGGAATGCTTGTTCGAGGTCGATAAGTTCCTGATGAAACTCGTCGTAAGTGCGGTCAGAAATCTCTGGCTCTGCATCCAGGTAGTAGCGCCGATTGTGGTGCTCAATTTGGCGAGAAAGGTCTTCAATGCGCTGCTGCGCGGCAGTCGGTGTCATGGTAAGGCTAGTCTAGAAACGTAGGTGAAGAGTTGTCCAGGTAGCTTTGGAGAATGACTGCGGCTGCAGCCTGGTCAATGACGCCTTTCGAGTTCTTCGTGTTCTTTCCATTGGCGTGCAACTGTTTCTGCGCATCCATAGTACTGTAGCTCTCATCGATAAACTCGATAGGAATGCTAGACACTTCCTTGCGTAGTCGATCCGAGAAGGCGCGTACTTTCTCGGCTGCTGGGCCTTCCGAGCTATCCAGACGAAGAGGAAGACCAAGAATGATCTTGGAGATTTGCTTCTCGGCGACGATTTCGGCGATGCGTTTGAGGGGATGTGTTTTGCGACAATAAATAGTCTCTAGCGGATGTGCGAGAAAGCCAAGCTCATCGCTCACGGCGAGACCTATTCGGACATCGCCGTAGTCGATTCCGAGAAGTCTGGGTTGGATTTCTAGAGCGTCCACGGCTTTAGGGTAACCCTTGACCATGCCCAGATGCCATGAGAGAAACCAGGCATGGCAGATTTTTCAGATCAGGTGGTGGTGGTGACCGGTGCGGGTAGAGGCATAGGCGAGGCTATTGCGCAGGCCTTTGCTGCTGGCGGAGCCAAGGTGGCTGTGCTCAGCCGCACGGCTGCCAATGCAGAGCGCACCGCTGCGGCAATCAATGAGGCTCACCCAGATTCTGCAAAGGCCTTTGCAGTGGATGTGGCTGATTTCGAGGCGATGCAAGCGATCGGCAAGGAGGTCATCGCAGCCTTTGGGAAGGTCGACATCTTGGTCAACAATGCAGGCGTGACTCGAGATGGGCTCTGCCTGCGCATGAAAGAGGCGGATTGGGATCTTGTGCTTGATACGAATTTGAAGGGGGCCTTTAACGCCGTGAAAGCCTTTCAGCGGCCGCTCTTAAAGGCACCAGCGGCACGGGTGATCAATATCGGTTCGGTTGTAGGAATCATGGGAAATGCAGGTCAGGTGAATTACGCTGCGAGTAAGGCTGGATTGATTGGCTTTACTAAATCGTTGGCTCGTGAGTTTGCCAGTCGCGGCCTCACGGCGAATGTCATCGCCCCTGGCTTTGTGACGACAGACATGACCGGGGATCTAAGCGAGTCTGTCCAAGAGTCCGCCAAAGCGGCTATTCCGCTCGGAACTTTCGGTGTCCCAGATGACATTGCGCAGGCTGCCATCTTTCTGGCGGGGAGCACAGGGAGATACATCACGGGACAAGTCCTAGCCGTCGATGGTGGCATGGCAATGTGATCGAATCTAATTAGGTTGCCAGATCTATGAGCAAGCATGAAGAGTCCGGGACGAACCGGACCGTTGACCGGACAGACCGCTTTGTGGCCAGGGCCGTCGACCTTATTTGCAGTGAGGCCAAGGCCGCTGTCACAGACCGCGCGGCGTTTCGACTATCGCTTTGTGGAGGAGGTACTCCTGCAGGCGTTTACCGTGGCCTTGCCAAAGTGGCGGACTTTCCCTGGGATAAGACAGTGGTTACGTTTGGAGACGAACGTTGTTATCCTCCTGATCACGAACGAAGCAACTATCGGATGGCGAAAGAAGCTTTCCTTGATGAAGTCGCGCTTCCCGACGACCAGATCGTTAGAATGCAAGGAGAACTCGGCGCTGAACGTGCTGCGCAGGCGTGCGAAGTGGATCTACGTTCTCGAGCTGAAGAGTCAGGCGAGGCCATCTTTGCCCATGATCTCGTCCTGTTAGGTATGGGAGACGATGGTCATACAGCATCGCTCTTTCCTGAGACTCCGGCACTCTCCGAGACCGAGCGTTGGGTCACTGGAAACTATGTGCCCAAGTTTGATGAACACCGGATTACGTTCACGTATCCGTTGATCAACGCGGCGCGACGCGTGTGTTTCCTTGTGAATGGTAATGCAAAGCGACCCATCTACGAGGCGATCTTTGCCGGTGACGGCAACCACTTTCCAGCGGCGCACATTGCTCCGGCGAGCGGCCAGCAGACTTGGATTATCGGGAACTGAGGCGCACCTCTGGTTCCCATCGGAAATCGGTATCGAAAGGAAACATAGGCCTCTCAAGGCGCGTGTAGTCTACGCGCGTGACGTGCTGGTCAACTGCTCCTGGCGTGAGTGCTAGATACGCTTTGGATGCCAGCTTCTGGAGGTCGGTTACGAGGTAGCCAATCTTGACGACCACTAGATCTGCTTCTTCTGGTTTGAGCCCGAGTTGATGGAAATCAGAAAAGTAGTGGAAAGGCTTTCGTCGCTCGGTGAGGACGGCCTGGATGCCTTGACCGATGCGAAAGATCACTTGGCGCCCCGCGACGGGGTCATGATCAAAGAAGTGCTCTACCGTTCCCTGAATGTGCAGCGCCGCGGCGTGTTGGTTGTCCGCGAGTGAGCCGATGGTCAGGTCAATCTCTGCATCGAGTCCGGCAGCCGTACATTTCTCGATCGCTGTTGGGTCCCAGATGCCAACGACGATCGCTGTCTTAAGGCCACTGAAATAGACGTCACGCTTGGTCACCCCGGCAAGTGCGCTGGGAAGATCACCGGCACCGCCTGCCGTGGGATTGTCTCCCGAGTCGCTAATTACCACAGGCTTCACCGTGTCGGCAATGGCTTGGCTCAAGCACTCCGCTAGGCTGCCTGATGGGACATTGAAACGAAAGTTGTCACGAGCCGCCCAGTAACGAGCAGCGACTATTTGGGCGACCTTTGGAAGGTCTTCTGACCCCTGAACTCCAGTGACTACTGCACACGCGTGGGCGCGCGGTTCATCTGCCCAGACGTAGCCAACCCACAGAGAGACATCGAGAATGCCTGGGAGATTGTCGAAGTCTTCTAGTCCAGCGTATAAAGAGCGCCCTGGTTCGTCTAGCGTGCTTGTCATCTCGCCAGGTAAGAGGAGGGGAATTGGCACCCAAGCGCACTCAAGTTTCCAGCCATTCTCGATCGTTTCTAACAGGAGCCGACATGCCTTCTCGCAGGTTTCTAGTGTGTCTGTGTGAGGTGCTGTTCGGTAGGCGCTGAAGAGATCGACCCGGTTGACAAGTGCTTTCGAGACGTTGCCGTGAAGATCCATGCTGGCACCAAGAAGGCAGTCTGGTCCAGCCACGGCGCGGATGGCGTCAACCAAGTCAGCCTCTGCATCGTCCATGCCCTCGACGTTCATGGCTCCGTGCAGGTCGAGATAGACCGCGTCTACAGGAAGTGCCGATTCTAGCTGCTCGAGGAGATCACTTTTGAGCTTGATGTAGGTCTCTACTGTGATCATCCCGCCGGGCAACGCACGGGCATGCATAAGTGGTAACATCGTTGCCCTGGCAAAGAGCGTCTTCTTTAAGAACGGGTAGCGCGTCTGCGCTAGACGCTGGCCTAGTAGAATCTCAAAATCTTCTAGCTTCGTGCGCGCTTTCGAGAAGGTGCAGTTCTCGGATGCCATGCCGAGCATGGCTATCTTCGGACACACAGGGGAGTTCATGCGACTAGTCTCGTTGCTTTCTTCGTCTGCCAACAAAGAAACGTGATGCCAATCAAGCCGATGAGTGCTCCGAAGAATTCGCGGCTCAGTTCCACTTCAGATCGAGAGGGCGCCATGGACGCTCCTGTCATGGTGAAAGAATCCGCCTGAAAGAGATTGCGATAGAGCCCAGGTGCAGTCGTGGCCATTTCATAGATGCAGAAGAGTGCGGCGAGTCCTAACAGTGCCAGTGGAATAGGGCGAAAGATGGAAACGACACTGAGGGCGGAGATGAATCCGTAGAAGACGACCCAGGACCAGGCATCGATTACTGAGGGACGATGATAGATTTCAGGATTCGTGTCGTTGAGCTGGAAGCCAGCAAAGACAGCGAAAAGCACCGCCAGGAGCGAGGTGATGCCAATGAGCCAAGGGCGAGCGAGTCGTTTCATGAATTCACGGAAGCTAGAATGTGAGTAGAATGGCGTCAATCTCTGGGAGGGGTTGGAAATTCCCTGCGTCACTGTTCTAGGTGTTCTATATGGAATAGAACACCTAGGGATGCTACCATTCAAAGTGAGCTTCAAGACGGGTTTGCCCGTGTCTGAGCAAGTGCTTTCGTTCCGGCGAGGCTACGATAGTTGAGGATTTTGGTGCTGACGAACTGACGGGTGAGATCGAGCTTTTCTTTGATCCCAGGGCTCGCGGAGACGTGGAGCCGAAATTGTCTGGTGGCGTCTTTGTCGTGGATATTATGCGTCGGGCTGAACTCGTGGGAGTGCCTCTAGCCCGCATTTCTCATAGGCATCTATCAATAAGGCGAAAATGGGTGTTACGAGCGATGGTCAGACATGGATGGGATGAGCAAGGCACCCCCGTGACGCTGA